>Ga0209652_1001769_pt1 | contig 17410 bp, 11 predicted proteins | sample SaaInl74LU_5_DNA_FD_184641 | JGI IMG/M metagenome (GOLD analysis project Ga0209652, IMG submission 184641) | Marine microbial communities from expanding oxygen minimum zones in the Saanich Inlet - ESP_74LU_5_DNA (SPAdes) (version 2) | ecosystem: Environmental > Aquatic > Marine > Intertidal zone...
CACTACAGGGAACCACAGCACCAACACTAACACTACACTATCCAACAACAACAAGTCCAATGGTGACGATGATGACGCAGGAGGAGGACCAGGAGGACACACAATCTCACTCCCATTCCGAGCTCAAAGTATCTACCCTGTCCCCAATGGCTGTGGATTAATAGTCGTTCGTACCCCCTCCGAGGAGGATTATGTCGCTGCTATTCAAGAAGAGGAGGAGGAGGCATCATCACAATCACTTGTCTCTGATGGTGGTGGAGGGGGAGTGGATGCAGCAATGCCACCTCCACCACCACCACCATCGGCATTGGGAATGTCATTACCCGCCACACCACGACGACAATATATAGAAGGCAAGACAAATAATGAAGATGATGATGAATTAAGTTTGGAAATTGGTCCACCTGATCCATTGAGATTTGGTGTCAACAACAACAACAACAACAATATTCAAAATAATGGTGCAGCGGTAGTGGGATTGTTGCCATGTTTGTTTACCCTGAGACATCCATTGGATGAAATTCGTCCTGTGGCTACTACTACTACTACTACTACTACTACAATTGCATCCTCTCAAATGGACGACGAGGAAGAGGAAGGTGTAGGTATGGGTGTCATCAACAACAGCATGACTGATTCACCATTACGTGATGGTATTACTACTGACATGACGGAGGATAATGACACTGATCAAGAAGAAGAACAACAACAACAACAACTCAAATTGGATTTGTTTACAGATGTCAATGAAACACTTGTTCATGTTGGTTCACCACGTTTGTTTCATCATCCCATCTACAGTAGTAGCGAAAGTAGTAATAACAGTGGTGGTGGAAGTAGTGCAACATCATCACCACCAATGATTTGTGTCACGTACAATGAAGTATTGAAACGTCACACTATATGGTCATTGAGTAAATCCAAAAGTGATGTGGAGGAGGTACCATTGTGGAAGAGTACGGGACGGGGTGCCTGGAGAGAACAAGAGATGACTACTATGGAAAAAGTAGACGAGGAGGAGGAGGATGCAGTCATGGAAGTGGAAGAAGAAGAAGAAGTGCTGCAAACAACAAGTGGTAGTAGGGGAGTAGCGATAACGTCGTCTTTTTCAGATATTCATCCTGATTTTACCTTGACAAAAGTGTTTGTTGAGGATGGTAAAAGTAGTGATGATGTAATGGACAATGAGGAGGAACTTGATGGTGATTTGGCAGCAGCAGCAGCAGCAACAACAAAGCGTGCTGAAGAAAAGACTTTGCCACGTTATCAACGCAATGTCTTTTTAGCAACTGATACAGTTGGTAACGGTGATCTTGTCCTTTGCATCTTTATGCCCAATGACAATAAGCAGCAGCTGGGCAATGATGACGTTGCTGAACCTGCGATACTTCGATGCTACTCGCTCAATCTCTCATCATCATCATCATCCAAAGATGACAATAAACAAAAGAATGATGCTCCAGTACTCGTGGATTCGGTATCACATGTGAAAGATGTCGCATGTTCCTCGGCTCAGCCTGTCCAATCGATTCCCATCCCGCTCAAGCCTTTTTCAAGACAGGGTGAGAAAGGTCATCGGTCATCTAGCCGTTTTCAATCCAAGGATGTGAATACTTTGGCAACAGACATTCTCGTGGTTCAAACTAACAATGCCAATGGCGGAGGAGATGAACCAAGACTTTGTCTATTTCGTGCTGGGTCCATCCACGTTGTGGACTTTGCCTTACCCAAGTCGATGATGCAATCTCAAACATTTCAAGGGTTTCATTGCGTTGGTTTGGAGAATGCGGTTGGAAATCGAGTTGACATCAAATTAGTCAAGGCAGACGACACATCACAAACAACAAAAATTGTCCGATCCGAAATCACCCTCGTTGTGCATGCTAGTCCTGTTGCCGAGACTGCCTTGTGTGCCATTGAATCTGCTCTCGGAACAGATGGTGATGAAGGATCAGCTGCATTACCCCTATTAATTAGGGCAGATTGCATACGACTGCTGCAACAAATGTGGTCCTCCGATAAAGATGGAGACGTGCCGTCGGGTGTGGAGGATATTGCATGGTACACTCTGACGGTAATTCTTCTCAAGTTGTTATTGCTAGGAAGAAAGAGCCAGCCAGCGATGCAGACTTCAGAAGAGGGATCTGGAGAGCTATCTGCATGGGAGCAACTCCTTCAATCTGATTTTCATGCCGCTTTTTCAGAGGGTGAAGGTCGATTGCTCTTTGGTGACTCTGGTCCGAATGATGTTAGTCCCAGTCATCATCAAGATGCAAGTAGCATCTTGGAACGGTACGATGGGGAACTATCATCTTTGGAATTCGCCCACAAAATCAACATGGAGGGCGATGTGTTGAATTTCAAGAAGCACATTTTTGACTCCTTGCATCTCTTGCACGAGGATGCAAGGCTTGTCAGTAAGTCTCGTGGCAACTCCTGGACGCGTCGATTGGGATCTTTACTGTTGCAAGTATCAGAACAAATGTCACCACTGATGGTGGATTTTGAGGATCATTATCAACGTTATCTTGGTGGCTCACGTTGCTTTTCAACTGCATGCATGACCCCGGAGATTTCGTTGGAGGAAAAGTGCCGACTTTCTTCTTTTGGTGTCGCTCCATGTATCATGACTTGGGTTGACAGTATGTTGCAAGTTGATAGTATTCCTGTGGAAGAAATGGACTTCGGCACAGCTGAGTACTTGAAGCTTGTCGAATTTGGTCTGAATGGGGCATGCGCAACCTCTTGGATGACCATTCGTCTACTTAGCACACTCTTGGCCAAATCTACCTCTCCACAACACCTGCGAGATAGACAGATTGTCATGTCGATGCTTGACGAAGGTGTGTACCATCATATTCAATTGCAAGAAGAACTGCCAATGAGCATTTCCTTGATCTTGTTGGAAGTAATTCGACGATGCAGAGTAGATCCTCCCCAGATTGATTCGGATTTTTATTGGTCTTGTGCTGCCTACGATCTTGTTGGGAGGAATGACTTGGCGGAACTCTTGGCGCAGAGTTTATCAGCTGATAAAAAGGATTCTGAAAGTTCATTTTCGTATGAGGGCAGTGATTCACAAGGGGGAGAAGCAACACCTGAAGATCCCGATAAGGACGGCCTAGCTGCGCTGGAAGATTTCTCATCAATGATTTTCCCAGATGACAATCGCATCAAAGAAGCGACACGTCTCTTGCGGTCATCTCGGCCGTTATTCCTTCGAGTTCCACGCGCGGTGGAGCTTACCGACCACGAATATGAGCGAAGCAAGCAAGACAAGTTGCTTCTTTTGTGTCGTCGTTCCATTGCGACGCCCCTTGGTCGTGGAATGTTGACCCTGGGCACTCATCGTATGTTGTCTTCAGATCAATTGCTCATACCTGATATCGTCCTCGCCGGTCGAGTGCCACCGGCCAATGGAATCCTTGCTCTTGACATGTCTAGCTGTCCACCCAATTTCCGCATTTGGCCCGAATTTCACAATGGAGTAGCTGCAGGACTTCGTCTCCCTGAAGCTTCGAGTGACGGTGGCAAAATAATCACACGAACTTGGATCAAATTCAACAAACCGGTTTCGCAAAGTACTTCAAATAATAGCACAAACCAAACCACTCCTAGCTATGCTCATGGCGGCTTTCTCATGGCTCTTGGCTTGCGGGGGCATCTTGCTGCGTTGAACACGTCAGATTTGACAGATTATCTCTCGCAAGGAACGATAACAACTACAGTTGGAGTGTTCTTGGGAATGGCTGCAAATAAAAGGGGATCATGTGATCCTGGTGTTTCGAAAATGCTCTGTCTTCACGTGCCATCACTTCTTCCACCTTCCTTCATTCCAATGGACTTGGCAAGTACCGTACAGGCAGCGGCTGTGGCTGGCATCGGACTCTTGTACCAGAAGAGTTCTCACCGATTGATGACGGAATTCTTGTTGAATGAAATTGGAAGGCAGCCTACGAAGGATCAGAATACGAATGACCGTGAGTCTTTCGCGCTGGTCTGTGGCCTATCTTTGGGTTTGATCAATTTGCAGAAAGGAAAAGCAACTGTGAGCGGATTGGAAGACCTAAAGATCGAAGAACGACTACATCGTTATATATCTGGCGTCGGCGCCGACAAGTTCCAAAATACGCCGCCGCCATTCCCAAATGGCAATCAAACTGAAGGAGATAGAAATGCTCGCATTCACGAATCAGATATGCTGAACCGGGATATCACTGCACCTGGGTCTATCCTAGCACTAGGATTGATGTACATCAAGAGCGGAAATGTCTCTGTTGCTTCAATTCTCAAGCTTCCCGACACACACTTCTTACTGGATTACATTCGCCCGGACCTTCTTGCCCTTCGAGTACTCGCCAAATCACTCATTCTTTGGAACGTGGAGCCTACAGCTGAATGGATTGACTCTCAAGTACCATCAGTTGTACAAAATAGCATTGAATTTATGAGGAAAGCTGCAGCAAAGGCCGTGTCGTTGGGCATGGGTATGGATGAAGAGATGGATGGAAATGGAGATGAATCGAAAAATGATGTAGCTGACTTCGATCCCCAAGCTGTGCGTCAGGCTAATGCATTCATCATTGCAGGTGCATGCTTCTCTATTGGGATAAGATACGCTGGTTCCGCAAATCGTGACGCTGCTGCTGCAATCTTTCAGCGTGTGATGTGGTTTTTGGAATTACGTGACAACAAAGACGTCACAAGACAAGTCCAGCGTCCTGACCTAACCACACTGACAACTTGCTTGTGCACGTCAGCCATTTCTCTTGCACTTGTTATGGCAGGAACTGGAGATCTTGATTCGTTCCGGCTCTTCCGTGCCCTTCGTTGGAGTTGTGATGATAACGTAAGCTACGGTACGCACATGATTTACGGAGCGGCAATTGGTCTTCTGTTCCTGGGCGGTGGCAAACGAACTTTGGGTTCAAGCCCGGAAGATGTTGCCATGTTGATTGCGGCATTCTTTCCTCATTATCCAATATTGTCGTCTGATAACCAGTACCATCTACAAGCTCTTCGTCACATGTACGTGCTCGCAGCCCACGATCGCATTCTTGAATCGGTGGACGTTGATAGCAGAGAAAAGGTATGCATACCAATAGAGCTCTCGCTTCCTGATACACCTGAATGCATACAATCATCGACGCCCTTCCTCGTTGCCAACAACTCCAACTTCGTCGAGCTACGAACAAAGTCGGATCGCTATTATCCAATTGTTTTGAAAACAACGGATTGGAACTCTCGTGGTATCATGTCCAACATATTCGTGAAAAGAAAGCCAGGACATCTCAGTTACTTGCAAGATCCGAATGCACTTCGTTCTTTGTCCATTCAAGCTGGAAGTACAAACAGTGAATCGTTCCTCAAATCTATCAAAATGATGTCGGATGATTCAGTATTGGCATCGTTTACTAAGTACTTTTGCAAGGCTGACAAGAAAGGATCGTACCCTGACTTGCTCCCCGAAGCAAACAGTGATTTCCTAAGATACTGTAACCTCGTCGCGAACGAGTGTATGCAAGAGGAGAAATCGGAAATGCTCCCGCTTTACCTAACGTTGTTTAGATTGATGAATTCAAGGAGGCAGCAAACCGTCAGTAATGTTTGGGATCTGAGGATATTGAGAACTTATATGAGGAGAAAGGGGGGACTTCTGCCTTCTGATAAACTTTTGGCATCTGTCAATTTGGTCAGTGAGGAACTGATTACCTTGGTGTGTGAACATGTTGATGACATGCTGGAATCAGCAGCGGATATGGACGAATACAAGGCAGATGAGTCGGAACTAATGCTGCCAGCAGAGAAAGTTTGGTACGAGGTGCCCTTGCAGTGTTAACTCAAGATCAACTAAAAGTAGAAAAGACAGTAATCCATTCTCCATCATTTCTCCAAAGCAAGAATGCAGTGGTGTCTGGTTGGTGTCACCATCCGAACTCTGACTGGATTTGAACGGCTGAAATCGTTCGGAAAAGTGAAAAATTGTGATCTTGACGACATCCAGCCCAAGCAAAAGTCACCATAGACATCAAGCTATTTATGCAAACTAACTGAATAATAACATCAATTTCACCATGGCGGCATCAAAATCATCATCGTCGTCGCTGTCTCCGACGTCACTCGTCTTTATGGGTCTTTTAGCCCTACAATTTGGAATACAGCCAATCGTCACCAAGAAATTCACCTCACCAGAAATCATCAGATCGACAGTAATTTTCACTCAAGAAATTGTCAAATTACTAATTGCCATGATTGGAATCACTCTCAACACATCTACGAAATGGAAAGACATCACAAGCGGGTGGAGCATCCAGTCTTGGTTGCGTCTGGCTCTGTTGCCTGCGACAATTTACCTAATTCAAAATTTATGTTCGCTACTGGCATATCAAAATTTAGATGCCATCACTTACAACGTGCTCAATCAAACCAAAACCTTGTCAGCAGCACTATGTTGCTTTTTACTGCTGGGAAAACGGCAGAGTAAATTGCAGATTGTAGCTCTGGTCATTCTTTTGGTGGCAGCACTTGTCATGGAAGGAATTTTACCTCTAAATTTGGAGTATTACATGAATTATTTGAGTAATGCAACAGCAGCAGCTGACAGTAATGAAACAACCAAATTCTCCCTTTCTTCAAGGCACGTTTCACATGGTGTGCTTCCAATCATGCTAGCATCCTTCCTATCCGGCTTGGCAGGCGCAATTACACAAAAGAGTTTACAAAGTGGCGGTGGCAGAAATGCACTAATGTTCACAATGGAATTATGTGTTGCCTCTATACTGATACTATTAGTGTCATTCGCAACCAGTGATGATGGGAAAAAGATACAAGAACGTGGATTCTTCGATCAATGGACTTTTCTGACATTAGTGCCCATTTTAACAAATAGTGCAGGTGGGATTCTTGTCGGGTTGGTGATTAAATATGCTGGGACGATTCGAAAGGGATTTGCGCTCATCTTTGGGATTTTGATTAGTGGAATTGTACAAAGTTTGATTGATGAGAACAAGACATTGTCCAAACAGGATATTGCTGGAGGAGTTCTGGCCGCGTTGAGTCTTTGGATGCATGCTTCATTTCCGTATGTGGCTGCGCCAGCGAAGACGAAGGCTAAAGCCGAATAGATAAGAATGTACTATCTAAAGGATTTGTGAGCAGATTTTCTCTTTTAGTATTGATTCAATGTACAACTAGATATTGTTAATGTCAATTCCTAGCATCTTCACGCTGTACAAAGTGTGGACATGATATTTTCTCTACAGTATAGCTAGAGGAATTGCTTTATGGTGCTGTTCATTACCTTAATGGGATCGTGTCTGAAAGGTATCATAATGGTCCCAATTGCTTGCCCATTGCTCGTATTCGTCAAAGTCGAAGCGAGATGCTTCGGAATATTGAGTTTGAGGACTGCCTGTTGGGAATCGTTTTCTTGGAGTAGCTCCATACATTCCAGGTCCAGGCGCATAATTCGGCGGTGGGTACATCGGCATCTGGCCCTGTTGCGAATAATCCATGAATTGAAAGTTGGGAGATGGAATCTGAGGTGCGTATGTTGGTCCTCCCTGCGCGTAAGATCCTTGGGAATAATTCGATGGAGAACCATCGTCCCATTCACTTTCTTTTGACATTGCCACAAGATTCTTAGAACTCAATGCTCTTCGCCTCATCAGCTCGCCTTCGATGATTGTTCTACTATTGAGTCTACCGTAATTGCCAACGTCCAGACGACGGAAAGCGGCAAAGGTTGCTTTGACGTCTTCCTCAGTGACTCGACCCAACCGAACAAGCATGGCAAGAGAAAACATCTCCCTTGTACACTCATCCAATCCATCTGGTCGATTGGTAGCCAACTTTAGTCTGTTCACCAGTGTTCCGGTTGATAGTTCCCGTAGTTCATCATCGGTCAATTGGTCACCAAACTGTCCAAGAACAGCGTGCTCAATTCGACGTTTTCTCAACTCCAATGGAATCATACTGATGAGCGTCATGTTGTGAAGCAGTATAGTTCCTGCAACAATGATGAAGACTGTAGTAAACATTTTTCCAGCCGCTGTAACAGGTACAATGTCACCATAACCAACGGATGTGAGCAGAACAGTTGTAAAGTAGAACGAATCCACTACCGTCATGTCTTCTATGTAGTAGAACCCAATGCTCCCAGCAGCAATGACAAAGACCGAGTTTGCTAGAGCCTGGTTCAATGTCAAGAAGATGTACTTTGCCGCCTTTAGTCGAGTTAAGGGTTTGCTTGGGTGAGGGTGAAGGACAGAGGAATCAGTCGTTGATGTTGAATAGGACGACTCCTCGCAGAATTTAACTTCGTTTGATCGAGTGGTTTTGTCATTGTTGCTAAGTCTGCTATGTTCAGATCGTTTCAAATCAATGAGAGGAGTGGATTCATCAATTTTATCCAACCCATCGGGGGCACTTATTGCATTAAGAGACGTAAGACTGCCACCCAACGACATGTGTCTTGTATGGCTGTTCCTCTTTAGTGCAGAATTCAGTGGCAAGACAGTATTCAACATTTGTTTCTTTTGCTGTGACTTGGGACTGCTGCTGACCAATAACGACATGTGCCTCGTATGACTTGCCCTTTTTCTGGGTGCAGGTGTTTGTGTTGTCTCAGGTTTTGGCAGATCGAATCCTACGTCTGGAAAACTAGCATCGCTGTCACTGGTAGCGGAGGACTGCTCCGCTGTTTCTCCAACCTCTTCATATCCATTATTCGTAGTATTGTTGTAGTACGTCGGAAAGCCCATCGGTGACGCACCATTCGACATTTCACGGGCCTTTAATCTCTCCAACCGTTGGCAATTGGGACAATCTTTCACCTGCGCATTATACGCATCCTTCTTCGTAGCATCATCCAAACTTCCGGCCAACAACGAACCCAACAACAACCCAATGGTTGCTACACCAACGTAAATAAAGCATGCACAAATTATTTTGGCAATATCCGTCGTCGGTACAAAATCACCAAGTCCTGCAGTCGTCTATTTTGTGTAAAGAGAGAGAAAGTATTTGTCTGGTGGTGAGATGAATTTGATTCCAACTGACCATCCATGCACTCTCAAAGAGAAACAACTCACCAGTGTTATCACTGAAAAATACACACAGTCCAAGGGCTGCCATCCTTCCTCTAACCCAAATATAAACAATGACGCAACCATATACACCGCAAAGTACAACGCAAGATATCCCAAAGGAGAACTTTGCTGTTCCGACGCTGTCGCTACCGAAAGAAAGGCACGTTGTTTCGTTTTGCAATTTGGACAAAAGAATGTAGGGTATTTGGTATCACTTGGTATCTCCGTTTGTTCTTTGGTGCGATAGAGTGGTACATCGAGGACACTTGTCACCTTTTGTATGATTCGATCAATTTTGGAGTCGGATTCGTCAATGAATATTTCGGGTGGATCCATGTCAAATGAGGAGGAGGAGGGTTTGTTGGAATTATGACCAGAGATGGAAAATGGATGTTGTGGTATTTCACCATTACTTCTTGGTGATGATTGAGTTGATTTTGATGCATCTTCGTCCTCGTCTGTAACGTAGGAAGAAGATGTAGTACTTGACCCTTCTTCTCCTTCTCCCGATCCAGTATAGTATGATTCCGTGTCATCTTCTTCTTCACTTTCATTTCGATGTCTGTAAACCTCTGGCATATTGCCGTTGTTGTAAACCTCTGGCATATTACCATTGTTGTAAACCTCTTGGTAGTTGGGTTGATACCATTGCATAGGACTGTATCCATAAGTATCATACATTGGCACAGCATTATACTGTCCACTATATCCACTATGGTGACTATGTCCACTAGGATGACGACGATGATGATACTGCTGCTGCTGCTGCCTTGGATCAACACCATATCCACCAATCTGCTGCTGCTGCTGCTGTTGATGCAAATACTGTTGTTGTTGTTGATGTTGATACAACCTCGCATTCGTATTATCCACAGTCGAATCCGAAAAATCATACAATTCCGAACTATCCGGAGAGAAAATTCGGTGTGTTTCACCACTCGTATTATTACGTGATGATAATGGTGACGGATAGGGATACAACGGAGACGTCACACCGCCATTACTCCTCTCTTCTTCAGGAGTGGGCAATGGCAACAATGAAGAAGAACCATCATCATTATCATAATTTGGAGTCTCCGGCAAGGGAAGATTATCTCGATTCATACCAATCCAATCTTTTCCACGATTCATGATTGTTGCGGCGACTAAATCACCGGATCTTTGACGTTTGTGTGCCATTTTTCTACGGGAGCGTTTGGCAATGTCTGTTTCGGGTAGTGTTGTTGTGGATGGTAATGGTGATGATTTTTTGGTATTATTCTCCCCTACAACTCTTTGTGGTGATGAATAATGATGAAGTTTGTTGGATGTAGATAAGGATGATTCCTCACCCCCAGACGATGTGAGCTCCATCCCCCGCAAGGAATCTGTACTGTCTAATTTTGGCATTGTTGGAAATATCCTTGATGGTTGTTGGTGGCCATCATTATTTTCTTCGGACTTGTTATTGTTTGTTTCTTCCATAATGGCTTGATTATTGGATTTTCTCCCCACAGCATTACTATTAATATCATTATTCGATGCTGAAGGAGGCAACAACGCAGCCTCCAACATGGCCTCCTCATTCCCACTCACCCCACCACTCGACGTCTCACTCTGCAACCTCATCAACGGACTCCTCGCCGCAGCCTTGATCTGATTCCGTCGCTCAGTAAACTTGATATCCGAATTGGAACTTGTCAACTGCACTCTTTGAGTGGGCATGGGACTTAAATTACTCGATGATAACGACGTGTCATCATCACCACCCGTATGATTGTTATTCGTATTCGAAGAGATGCGTTGCTGAAACCTTGCATTGGCAGCAGCCGCATTTCGCAATTGCTGTCGATACATAAACTTCTTTTGTGCATCGTCCACGCTTGATCCGACCTCTTCGGACTCTACTGATAAACTGCTTGGCGCGCTGATGAAGGCGGAGGGGTCGGAGGTGCCATCATTGTCGTCGGAGAGTGGTGGCGGTATGCCGTTATTATCGGAGAGAGGTTCCATACTACTACTATTGCTCTCCTCAACTCCGTCATTCTCTTCTGGTGGCGGTGTCTGCATGATAACTGTTATCGTGCACGTTTGTCCTCACTGTTTGCTATTATTCCAACGCCCAGATGTTACCACACATCATACACTATATATAATATTGATCTATTGTCATTGTCCGTCGTCTTCCGTTAGCATGCTATGGAGTGCACAAAATGAGACCATCTTGTTATGGAACAGAAATTTCAAAGGCGTGTCAAAGACTCAGAAGAAAATGTGCACGAAAGTGAGACATGGACTGAGTGAAAGGCGAAATGACTCCAGAAAAGAATCTGTGTACAACCTTGCTCTCGAATACTTCTATAGCTCTCTCCGCTCTCCCCTGCTTGATTTTCCAACAGTTCAACTGATCAATAAGGAGTCAATAAGGCCCCAGGACAGCAAGGTAATTATCACTTGCGAGAGCAAGAGCTTGACGTCTTTTTGTTCTGCTTGTGCTTGTGAAATGAAGTACTGCAGCTGCAGCCAACTCTCGTCTGCATTTACGTCTGTGTGTCTAGGTTGTTGTGGTGATAGCATTTGTGTTGTCAACTGGTAGAAATGGATGTGTTTGACCCCTTCTGAGAATCATGCACTTGATCTCAAGAGCTTGATCTTCATACAGGCTTTCAGCTACTTGCAATAAGGCCGTGAGAGAACAAGTCATTCATTTGGCCAAGAGCAAGAGCTTGAAGTCTTGCTCTTACTTCTTTTGCACTTGTGAGCGTTCTGAAGCGACTGTCTGTGTGCTATGTTGTCGTGGTGCTAAGCTTGGTGTAACTATCATCTTTATCTGGATACTGTAGCTTTGCTTGCAGCTGGTTGGTAGTCATGTAACGTGTCTGTAACTGTAAAGGAATGCAATGCTAGGGTAGTAGTGAGGCACAGGGCAGCCAACGTCGGCGTAGCCTGAAGTAGAGATGCCAAGAGTTGAGCCAGGGTTGAAGCCATACCATCCGACCCAAAGGATGAAGGTTCCAATCGCTTGAAGAGGAACAGAGTGGGGAGGGAAGCTGACAGGCTCGGGTAGTTCTTGCCTTCAGCATCGTAGAAGTGCCCGATACCAGGTCCAGGATCTTGGCAGCGAAGAGAGCAGTGGCTCCTCCAGTCGTGTGTACAACTCCTGATCCAGCGAAATCAATCGTACCAGAGTCAAAAAACTTATTATCCGTGAAGGCAGAGAGGAAGCCAGAAGAACTCCAGATGGAGTACACAACAACGGGGTAGACATCTAACCCCGTGAGCATGAGGGAGTAGGCAATGTATGCCTCAAACTTACACCTCTCGGCAACAGTTCCTGCAACGATTGTGGCGGCAGTGGCAGTGGCAGTGGCAGCGAAAGCGAATTGGAAGAACCACCCGATCAAGCTTACTCCATCATGAACGTTCAAGAGGACGAAGTCAGTATTACCTATGAAGGTAATCTTGGAGGCATCTAAACCAGTATAATAGATTCTCTCTAGTACATTTCTTAATCATTAGTCAGGCTATTCAACTTTTCAACAAGGCCACGGCAACAAGATAACTCATCCCACCCGAGAGCTCGATGCCTTGCTTCTTTGGCAACTTGAGCGAGAGTGCTGCAGCTCCTCAGCAAACTGGCTGTGTGCTGTATCCGTGGTGCTAGCATTTCGTTCAACTTCTTTACACTACCATCCATTTCTTCATTACTGTCATTCTTCCCATCAGTCGTTTCTGTTCTTATTTCTTCTTCCATCCCTGACAGATCCAGTGCAACACACCCTTCGTTCTCGCCCAACAATGCAGCAGCGCCAACTTTACCTCCACAATTGACAACAGATGGAACACCAAACGCTGCTGATTCCACCAAAGTCATTCCGTACGCGTCATAAAGACATGGGTGAACATTGAGCACAGTATGTGAGAATATTGCCGCAAGTTCCTTTGGTCCAAGATGATGGTCAATCACAATACATGGCCAAAACGAGTCATCATCATCGGATGAACAAACGTTCTTGAATGATTGTATCACCTCCTCTGCATACGACTCTACGCTTCTTGCACCACACAAGATTGGGACAAGACAATGTCTACGAAGGAAATCCACCCCTCCTAATTGTTGTAATAGGTTGACAAAGATGTGTGGACTTTTCTCTGGTGATAGTCGACTTATACACGTGAGGAACAGCCGTTGTTGTGAGATTGTGGTTCCTTGTTGTTGATGGGCATAGTCCAATGCCTTTCTCGCTTTCTCGGGTAAATACATGTTGAATAATGATGATGATCCACCACCTTCTTGATGTTGTTGGTCCATCATTCTTGCCAATTTGCAAACGTCACCACGCAATGGAGGAGGTAGAATCGTTATTTCTCGTACCTTCTTCTGTTCTTGGTGACAGCACGTTGGATTCAATTCGTCTTCTACTTCTTTGTCTTGCAGCATCAACTTGTGCAATGCACATCTATCATGTTCAGATAAACAAATGATACCATCTGCCAGACGACATGATAGTTGTTCCATTTCAATGTAGAATTGATTATAATCGGCTGTGCCCCCATCGCTGATGTTGTTATTGCCTTGATCTCCCCATGAGCTTGATGAATACACGCGGAAATTGTAATAACAAACATTGACACGATCTTTCCTCCACCTCGTCGTCGCAAGGTTGGTATTGTTGGTAATAGCAGTACAAATTGCCTGCCATGCCAGCATACCATGCCAATCCACCGCGACAACATCCGTTGGTTCAAATTGCTCTATACAATCTCGAAAATTGATGCTATTACTGCCACAACATAGTGCAGATGCAAATTCGTTCCACGGACCATGTTGATCTAATCGCTTCCATTGATGCGATGATGACTCTTGTAGTTCCACAGGCCAAATTTCCAAATTCTTGTGAGTTACAGAAATATCCGAAGAGAGATTTGGTGTAGATGGATGAGGTTTGGCACAAATGACGCGTATTTCTACATGAGTATGATCATTATTTGGTGTTTCGTTATTAGTAGTGTCATCTAGTAGAAGGCCTGAGACAAGTGAGCGACAAAGAACTCCATTGCCACTGAAGGGGGCAAAGTTGAATTCTAATGAGAGGAAGAGGACACGACGATGATGGCGGCGTTGTAGCAGGTGGCTCTCGTCGTTGTTGTTGATGGTATCGGGTGCTTCCACTGCTATGCTTGTCTTTTTGGTTAGCGTCATGATCGGCTATCTTCCATCTACGGCGGCGTCAGATTTGCGCTTAGCGAAGTGCAAAAATGAGAGAAAAGAGTTGAGCTTTCACTTTGGTTGTCTGCTGTCTGCTGTGAAAGGTCTCATGCCACATCCAAAATAATAGCGACGTCACAACAAGACATGCAGCCAACAACTTAACAGTTGCAACATAGCCATGCCAAAGAAGGAAGCCCCGACCGACCAGCGCTTATAATTATTTGATTCCTTCCATTATCATGGCAGAAAAGCTAGACACGTCGCCCGAGGAGGAAGCAATCAAGGATGAAGCACGTGAATTCATGACGGGTTTGGTTGGGTCAGGAGCGGGAGACCAGACAAACGACTCTGCGGGTGCACCCACCGCCGATGGAGCAGATATAATCAAGGCTTGGAAATCCAAATACTCTGCTGCTCCCGAGGACACAACAATGGAAGACTTTTGGTCTCTGTACGATCCCTACCTCACATCTATTTGGAAAATGGTCTACGATGAAGCAGACTCCAATGAAAATCTAAAAGAGACTATAGGCTTTGTGGAAGATTTGCTCGCCCAACCTGGAATGACACAACTGAAGAAAGATCACGACTGTTGGTGTGTAGTTCACACACTTGAAAACTTGGGTATCGAAGGTGTTTGGTTGTTTAATGGTCCAAATCCGTCAAAGTTGTTTGTTGCTAATGAAGATACTAGTTGGTATACCTTCACGCAGCTCGGGCCAGAGGCTATTGATCCTGTGAAGACGGCGGTGGCGAAGATTATGATGCCGATTGAAGGGAAGTTGAGTGGCAAGGTAGTTAAAGATACCAAAGTATTTTGTTGATGGTGCCACGCAAAGTATAGGGGAAATATGGAGGAGGACTAGATGGAAACTTAGATGAAAATTCATTCGGATTTATCTGTTCAACTTCTTTTGCAACAAAATATCTCATTTTCGTGAACTCATGATATCATCGTAGCTACACAATGTTCTCGGTGTATAGTTCATACCTCGTCATCGCCAGATAGTGCATCGCCAGATAGTATAGTTGAAAGCTGTCTTGTCGGTTTATCCTGTGGATAATTCTCCTCAAAATCATCGTCTGTGGGCGTCACAGGCTCCACTACACTTAGACATGTTGTGGGTCTTGTCGTTGTTGAAGTTGATTTTGATGCGGTTGCTCTTCGAGTTGGCCAAGCGCTCACGTACTCAGTACTTTCGGGGAAAGTATCAGTGAATACTCTATAATCAGGGAGATGAAAATGTAGCATCGATGACGAAGATGAGACGAATACAATATACATGTTATTGAGAGACGAACATGCCACATTGCAAAGGCATTAAATATGTGAAGAGCACAACACTCACGCTGCAATCTGCGCTTCTATGGCTCGACAAAACTTATCAAGGGGCAGGTCAGTAATGTCATTCCCAAATGGATCTTCCAGACATGTCCCCAGCTCTGTGATGCACCTAACAACCAAATGCAGTAAACTCATTAAAATCGGAGTGTACCATTGCAACTTGATTGCCCAGGATAGAGTGGTCACGACAAAGTACACTGAACCGAGAGAGAGGTAGGGTAAGGAAATGCGGACGCGTAACAAAGAACAGTGAATATCACACTCATTCTTACCAAGGTATATAAAGTAGAAGATTGAATCATATCCCATAGGCAAACCAGTGGCCTCTGGAGTGAAGCATATATTGTGAGTATCCAAGCGAAGCGAAACGAGACAGACAGGAGCAAGAGGCAATGCAAAGAGCGACTTACTGACACGAATCAAATCTCCAATAATACTAGCCATCTGACCGAGAGCCCCGTCCATCATTAGAAGTTGTGCATCAGTAGTAGAACCCTTGAATGAATACACATCATTATTAATTTTCGCTCGCTGCCCACTCATTTTCAAATCAACATCAATAATCTCCCTCAACGCACCCAAGAAGTAGTAAGGCTGCCATCCTTGACGTTTTATTACCTGTTCGTACTCCGTTTTACTAATAAGGCCCCTAGTAAGAAGATAATCACCGTCGGCCTCGATACTTTGTCCATATAATTGGTTCTTACATGCAATTGAGAAACAAACAATGAGGGCACAAAGTCGACGGAAGTTTTCTTTTTCGGTGAATGAACCTTGCCCCTGCTGTGCAAGATTGATAGCCGCAAAGATTAGTGTTCCCCATAAACATCTTCCTTCCCACCTGTATAAACAAGAGATATAGAGTTAGATGGATCGCGATGTATAATATAAAGACATCAACTCTAACTATACCTACCATCGATTGTAACATATCTGTGTTCTGAACACTAATATAAAACCCACAAACGCACTAAAGAAGGCCATTCCAGAGTCGGACTTTGAAAGCCAATCCATGAAAGTACTCTCTCGTATAACTGGCACATTTAAGATGATTGCTGTAACTGCAATATATGATGCAATGGCAAATAGAAAAGGACCATTGCATGTCACCCTATATGAAAAACTTCTCACGTGCTTGTGAAAAATTTCGTCCTCCTTGGTTGATGCTTGGTATATCAAGGCGGAACTGAATAAATTGTGACTTGTATCGGATGCGTCCGGTGTGATCAATGATGCATTATGACCTGCAATCATAGGATTGACATGTACTAATGAGATACCATGACCATGTCTTAGACTTGTGCGTAGATTATCTTGCTGTGTTGGTCGTCGGTGAAGCCCAAGCCCCGGCTGAATTATAGTATCATCTTCGACCGAATTGTTGTTGCCCGTCATGTCTACTTCAAAAAAGTGCTCCTAAAAATGATGATGATCGTCAGTCTCCCTATGTTGATACACTAAGGTGAAGAGTTAACCGTGAATGAACAGCAGTCAGTAGCTATTGCGGAGGCAACAGGGTGAATGCTGGTTCAGAGGCTAAAACTTACTGCAAAAAGTGCTGTAAAAGAAAAGAGAAGCAGGAGAAGAATTTGAATGAAGTGCCGTCACCTACCATGCGGTTTTTCATTAAACGTGGGAATCAATATACCCATTATTGCTGGTGGAAAACGTATGATGTCCCCTGAATTGTCATTTTCATGAAATTGCATTGGCACGCACGATTACATACTAATTCCTCCATAGCTCACCCGGGCTCGGACAAGATGGGTGTCCCTTTCGATTTCC
>Ga0209652_1001773_pt1 | contig 17397 bp, 17 predicted proteins | sample SaaInl74LU_5_DNA_FD_184641 | JGI IMG/M metagenome (GOLD analysis project Ga0209652, IMG submission 184641) | Marine microbial communities from expanding oxygen minimum zones in the Saanich Inlet - ESP_74LU_5_DNA (SPAdes) (version 2) | ecosystem: Environmental > Aquatic > Marine > Intertidal zone...
CGCTAATCAGGCTCAAAATAATAATAGGGAGAGCAAAATGGCGGTTGATTATGAAGCCCATAATGAAGACAGAATGCGCCGCGCCCGCAGTTGGTTGGCGGGCTCGCAAGATAGTGGTGCGCCCGATGAGGATGGGTTTTTATTTTTGTGGATTGCCTTTAACGCCGCCTATGGGCGCTCTTATATTGAGCGCGGCGAGAATTTTGCGGAATATCGGCTTTACACCGCCTTTATGTGGCGGGTGATTGCGCTGGATATGGCCAATGGCATTAAAAATTATCTGATTACTGAAATCACCGATGTTCAGACGCTGATCAAAAACAAATATATTTTCGAGCCATTTTGGCAATATATGAGCGGCCAGCAGGGGCGCGATGATTGGGAGGCGCGTCTGACGCGGCGTAATTTGCGGGTATTACGCAAATGGGGCGAGGGCGATGCGATGGAAATGCTGCGAGAGATATTGTTTCGGCTTTACACGCTGCGCAATCAGCTGATGCATGGCGGGGCGACCTATCAGACCGGTCAGGGGCGTCGGCAATTGCGCGATGGCCGCAAGATTATGAGCCATTTGGTGCCGCTTATTTTGCAGGTGATGCAAGCCGACATAGACAAAGACCCGCACACCCGAGCCTGGGGCGAGGTTGCCTATTTAAGCGTGACAGAAGGCGCCACCCCAGCCAACACCCCCAGCCGCTGACGGGGGCTTGTCTCAGGTTTAGGGCTGTGGCACCTTAAACGAGCCTTCGAAAAAAACCAAGAAAAGGGGGCCCAAATGTCCAAAGTCCAAGCCGACCGAACAGAAGTCATTCAGCATTTGCAGATGATACAGCTCGTTATCGCGAGAATGAATAGTAATTCATTTCTGCTCAAGCGCTGGAGCTTGGTCTTGCTTGTTGCTTTTCTAATGTATGGGCAACGCGATGAAAACACGATTTCACTCGCTTTGGCTGGGCTTGGTGTTTTCTCCATCCTCGCATTTTGGCTTCTGGACTCTTTCTATCTTTGGCAGGAGCGAGGCTATGTTGCATTGCACAATGCCGTTCGTATTCGCGAAAAAACAGAGTTTGATATGCGCGGCATGGTTCATGATGTGAGTTATCTAAATGTCGTGTCTTCGAAAACTATTCTGCCATTTTATACCTTTGAGGTGTTGATTGTTCTAAGTTTAATTATCATTCAAAAATAATAAGGAAAAAAATTATGAGAAAAGTATTCTTTAGCTTTCACTACGACGACGTATTTCCTGCAAATCAGGTAAGAAATATGGATGCCTTGCAATTGGAAAACCGCGGGTTCATTGACAGGGCAGAATCTGAAAAGGTCGAACGAAAAGGCGCTTCTGCGATCGAGCGGTGGATAGATAATCAGTTAGACGGCACGTCTGTGACGGTTGTTTTGATTGGCACCAACACCCACGAGCGCCCCTATGTCGATTATGAAATCAGGCAATCAATAGCTAGAGGAAACGGTCTAGTGGGCGTACGCATAAATTGTTTAAGTTTTAGACACTCACATCCTCCATATCCTCGGAGGCTGGGCAAAAACCCCTTAGCAAATTACACGTTATACGTTGGTGGCAAAAATATACGAGCCGATCGTTACTATAACACCTTGGACGCCTCGGGAATGAGGAATCCTTATGATTATATTCGTGAAAATATACAGGGATATATTGAGCACGCTGCGGTCAAAGCTGGAAAATAGACTCTCTTGCCAACTGGACCATTGAGCCAGCGATTACCACGTCAGGAGGTGCTCCCACCCCCCATCTTGCATTTTTTCTAAATTTGCCATTCAATAAGTGTCATTCATTTGGGGAGAAGACGATGTTTGATTTGGTTATTCGTAATGCGCTTTTGGTCGATGGCACGGGTGCGCCCGCGCGGCAGGCTGATATTGCTATTCAAAATGGCGTCATCAGCGCCGTCGGCACCGTGGCCGCAAAAGGTAAAACAGAAATCGACGCTAAGGGTGATTTGGTCACCCCCGGCTGGGTCGATATCCACACCCATTATGACGGGCAAGTGACATGGGATCCGTATTTGTCACCATCGGGCTGGAATGGCGTGACCACCGTCGTCATGGGCAATTGCGGGGTCGGCTTCGCGCCGGCCAAAACCGATCAACATGATTGGCTTATCGGCCTGATGGAAGGGGTGGAGGATATTCCCGGCGCCGCTTTGGCCGAGGGCATCACTTGGGAATGGGAAACCTTTCCGGAATATCTCACCGCCTTGGAAAAACAACCGCGCGCCCTTGATGTGGCGACGCAAATTCCGCATGGCTCCGTGCGCGCCTATGTGATGGGCGAACGTGGCGCCAATAATGAAGCCGCTAACGCGCAAGACATTGCCGCGATGGCCGCCATTGTCGAAGACAGTATCCGCGCTGGCGCGCTCGGCTTTTCCACCTCACGCACCATGCTGCATTTGTCGAAAGACGGCATACCCGTGCCCGGCACATTCGCCAATAAAGACGAATTGCTCGGTATTGCCGCCGCCATGCAGCGCGGCGGCCATGGGGTGTTTGAAATGGCCTCAGATTTGAACCCCGCCGAAGAAGAATTTGGCTGGATGGCGGAGGTCTCGAAACAAACCGGTCTGCCGGTCACTTATGCGCTATTGCAAAATCCGGTTGATAAGGAAAGTTGGCGCGATTTATTGGCCATGACCGATGCCGCTGTGGCCGATGGGGCGCAAATCAAAGCGCAAATCGCCATTCGCCCCACGGGCCTTATTTTGGGCTGGGAAAGCACCGTCCATCCGTTTTCCATGCACCCAGAATATCAAGCGCTGGAAGGTTTGCCGCTTGACCAACGCCTTGCCAAATTGCGTGAGCCGGAGGTCCGCCAAGCGCTGATTAATGGCAAGCCATATTTCATGACTGAAGAAGCCGAAAGCGATGATGGCGGTCTACCGTCGGGCCTTGGCGTGGCCGCACTCATTGCGCTGGGCTTTGACAATATGTTCGCGCTCATGCAAGACGGCGTGCCAGATTATGAGCCAGAGGGCAGCACGTCAGTGGCGGCTTTGGCCAAAGCCCGTGGCGTCGCCCCGTCAGAGATTGTCTATGAAATGATGATGGCCAATGATGGCACTGGCTATGTCTATTTGCCTCTGCTCAATTACGCGCATCAGAATTTCGACCATATTGACACCATGTTCCAAAACCCCAACACCGTATTGAGCCTGTCAGATGGCGGCGCTCATTGTGGGGTCATCACCGACGCTAGTTTCCCGACCTATTTATTGTCTTATTGGGTGCGCGATCGGGCCCGTGGCGCCCGCTGGAAATTGGAAGAGGCGGTTGCCGCCCAGACCAGCCAAACGGCGGCGCTTTATGGGCTCAACGACCGTGGCATTATCGCCCCGGGCATGAAAGCTGATTTGAACGTCATTGATTTCGACGCGCTGCAATTACATGAGCCGCAAATGGTGCATGACTTGCCAGCCGGTGGGCGCCGCCTGATTCAGCACGTCAGCGGCTATCGCTACACGATTGTCAGCGGTGTGGTGACCTATGATGACGGCAAGCCAACCGGCAAAATGCCAGGCAAATTAGTGCGCGGGCCGCAACAAGCCGGTGAGCAACGCCTCGCTGCCGAATAATCATATAAGCAATCATCAACATATTTAACGGCCGCGTCTGAAAATGGCGTGGCCGTTTTTTTACGAATCCCATAATCTGTCGGGATATGAGGGAGCCGAGATGACGGATAAACCAAGCAATTCGCCGAAAAGATATGTCAATGATTTGCGTCGTTTGGATTATGTCCAAAATCAGGCGCATCAGCAAATTAGCTATGGCCCGCTGCCGTTGATTATCGCTGGTGTGTTTTTGATGGCCGCTGGCTATTTCGGCTATGTCAATCTTGATGTCTCAGCAGAAAATGTATTCATGCTTATCGCCGCCGCTTCTATTGGCGGATATATGGCGCTGAATATTGGCGCCAATGATGTGGCCAATAATATGGGGCCAGCGGTTGGCGGTCGCGTGTTAACCATCACCGCAGCGGTTCTGATTGCCGCTGTGTGCGAAAGCGCTGGTGCGCTTTTGGCTGGTGGCGATGTCGTCAAAACCGTCGCCAAGGGCATTATTGACCCGGGCAGCGGCGTCGATGTTGGGGCTTTCCGCAATCTCATGTTGAGCGCGCTTTTGGCCGCTGCTTTATGGATAAATCTGGCGACTGTGCTCAATGCGCCGGTGTCGACAACCCATTCGATTGTCGGCGGCGTGCTCGGTGCTGGCATTGCGGGCGCTGGCTTTGGTTTGGTCAATTGGGCGACAATGGCAAAAATCGCCGCCAGCTGGGTTATTTCGCCGGTATTTGGCGGTCTTGCGGCGGCCGCTTTGCTGTTTTTCATCAAGGTCAAAATTCTGCGCGTCGACGATCGATTAAACGCCGCCAAAAAATGGGTGCCAGTGTTGATTGGCCTTATGGCTGGCGCTTTTGTCGCTTATATGGCGATGAAGGGTCTGAAAAAAATCTGGAAACCGTCGCTCAATGAGATTCTGGTTTACGCGGCGCTGGCCTTTGGCTTGGCTTGGGCCGCCGCCGTGCCCTATATCCGCAGCCGCGCCGCCGTGCTGAGCAATCGCAAAAAAGACATTTACACTTTGTTCAATCTGCCCTTGGTCATTGGCGTATCGCTATTGTGTTTTGCCCATGGCGCTAATGATGTCGCCAATGCGGTTGGCCCGCTGGCGGCGATTGTTTCAACCTTTACCGCCACCAGTGTCGAAGCCAAAGTCTCGGTGCCGTTTTGGGTGATGATGATTGGCGCCGCCGGTTTGGCCTTGGGGCTATTCTTGTTTGGGCCAAAATTAATCACCACGGTCGGCGAGAAAATCACCCGTTTGAATGCGCCGCGCGCTTATTGCGTGGCCTTGGCCTCAGCCGTTACCGTGCTGATTGCCACCGGTTTTGGTCTGCCGGTCAGTTCAACTCATATCGCCATTGGGGCTATTTTCGGCGTTGGTTTCTTGCGTGAATTCATGGAAAACCCGAATAAAAAGCGCCTGAAACCGGGGCATAAATTGAATAAAACTGCCGAAGATGCGTTCAAAAACATCAATGTGCGGATCGGGCGCAAGCTGGTGCGCCGGCGCTTTGTTGTTTCAATTGCCGCCGCTTGGGTGATTACAGTGCCCGCCGCCGCCTCGGTTGCGGCTACAATATTTTTTGTTTTGCAGTGGCTAACAGCCATGGCTCAATAGCCGTAAACTGGTTAATCAGCGAACGAAAATCTTCCCGATCGGTCACCCGATGGGCTTCTTTCAGCAGCGCCCAATGGCGTTCGCGTTTGCTTTTCTCTGGCCATTCATCAAGCTGCTCGGTTACCAACATCGGATAATAAGTCACGGCGGTTTGCTCAATAGCGCTGGCTGAACTTTTGGTAATAACGGCGGTGATGGGGAAGTTTTTCAATATTTTCCCCTTCAGGCCGGCTTCCTCAAAGGCTTCGCGTTTGCAGCCCTTTTTATGCGATTCTTTTGGCTCCAAATTGCCCTTGGGTAGAATCCAGCGGCCGCGCTTTTGCGAGGTCACAAACATAATGGCCAGGCGATCGCCATCAATGGAAAACGGAATGACACCAATTTTATGTTGCATGGAAAAACCTCAGAAAACAATTGTTCGACAAAGTCTAGACGCCCCACCGCCAGGGGGCAAGGCTTACTGTCCTGATTAGGGGAGAATGATGCTGCAGCCCGTGGTGATACGCGCTTCTAAATCTCGGTGCGCTTGCGCCACATCGGCTAACCGATAAGTCTGGTTAATATCGACATTAATTATCTTGCGCGCCATTAGATCAAACAACCGATTGGCTGATTTTTGCATCCAACCGGGCCGCGCCATATGGGTGGCCAGTGTCGGGCGGGTGAAATACACCGAACCGGCCGCCGCCAAAGCCGCCGGTGACACTGCCTCAATCGGGCCAGAGGCATTGCCAAAGCTGACAAATGTACCAAGCGGTGCCAAGGCTTGCAGGCTCATTTGATAGGTCGATTTGCCAACACTGTCATAGACCACCGGAAAACCCTTGCCGTCGGTTAGCTGGTTGAAGCTATCGCGCAAGCCGCCGGCCATCGCGGCCTCGTCGAGAATAAAACAATGCGCTGCGCCATGCGCCCGCGCCATTTCGCATTTGGCTTCAGTGCTGGCGGTGCCAACTAACGCCACGCCCAAATGTTTGGCCCATTGGCAAGCCAATAGGCCGACGCCACCAGCCGCGGCATGAAATAAGACTGTTTCACCGCCGGTGAGGGCAAATGTTTCATGAAACAAGTAATCCACCGTCATGCCTTTCAGCAAAACCGCCGCCGCTTGCGCGTCGCTCACATTGTCGGGCAGTTTGACCAAACTCGTATGCGGCAAAATAATCGCCTCGCTATAGGCGCCCATGGCCATGCAAAAACCGACGCGCTCGCCAATCGTCAAATTGTCGACCCCGTCGCCAATCGCATCAATCACCCCAGCCCCCTCACAGCCAAGACCGCTTGGCAATGGCAGCGGGTAAAGACCGGTGCGGTGGTAAGTATCAATCAGATTAACGCCAACCGCCGTCAGCTTCACCCGTACTTCGCCGGTTTGCGGCATTGGGCTTGGCTGATTGACCAATTGCATCACATCGGGGCCGCCGAATTCACTGATTTTAACGCTGGTAATCGTCATGCTTTCCTCACTCAATTGGGCTGCTTAATGGGCGTGGGATTCGCCGCTAATGTGTTCTAAATGTTTATAAAACGCGGACGACGTCAGGGCTTGCATGGCAAGGCTGAGAAGGCCGAACAGGGCCAATAAAATAATCGCACGTCGGATACGCATGACGCGAGTATAAGGCAGTTTTGACGCCCTGCAAGCACCGCCTATATGCTCTCGGCGCGGCCTATATGGCTGAGGTGTAAAAATTTTGGTGCCGTTAAAAATTGTGGCATAGTTTGGAACATAGTCATTGTCCAAATCAAAGCTGGCGTATTACACTTTGCTGCATATTAGGGGGCAAAATGAAAAAAAACATTATACGTGGCTTGGCGCTGATCATCATCATTGGGCTGATTGTTGGGGTCATGCTGAAGCCGAATATTGATCGGTTTTTGATGGTATCCAGCCTGTTTACCGGCGCTGAGCAATATGACAATTTCCCGCGTTCAGCCGAATTATTCCCACATTCGACCATGCCGGCCGCCGCCAATCCGCAGAAATTTCCACAAGCGGCGCGCCTTCAATTGCCGCCCAGTTTCTCCCATCAGGGGCAAACATATGAAACCCAAGCCTTTCTCGAGACCACCGACACGGCAGCGCTTTTGGTGCTGAAAAACGGCGAGATTATTTATGAGAATTATTGGCTAACCGGCGGCCCTAACGTCAATTGGTTGTCAATGTCAGTGGCCAAGAGCTTCGTCTCCGCCACTTTAGGCATTGCCGTTGATGAGGGTTTTGTGAAATCCATTGAGCAACCGATTACCGATTATGTGCCAAGCTTGGCGGGCTCGGCCTATGATGGGGTGCGGATTAAAGATATTTTGCAAATGTCATCGGGCGCGCGGTGGAATGAAGATTACAGCGACCCAGACTCTGACGTCATGCGGTTTGCAGAAATTTTTGCGCTCGGCGGGTCGTTGAACGAGTTTACCGCCACTTTGCAGCGCCAGCGTCCGCCGGGCACTTTTAACCAATATAATTCGGCTGATACGCAAGCCCTCGCCATGCTTATCAGCCAGGCGACAGGTCGCTCGCTGACCGATTATATGACCGAAAAACTATGGCTGCCTATGGGGCCAGAAAATGACGCCTATTGGATGCTTGATGCTGAGGGTGTGGAAATGGCCTTTGGCGGGCTCAATGCGACGGCCCGCGATTATGCCAAATTGGGTGAGTTGTTTCGTTTGAAAGGCCGTCGCGATGGCCGCCAAATCGTCCCTGAGGCATGGGTGCATGCCTCAATCACCCCCGATGCGCCACATCTGATGGCCGGGAATAACCCCAATTCTGATTATCCCATGGGCTATGGTTTGCAATGGTGGGTGCCAGAGGGAACAGAGGGCGAGTTTTCTGCCATTGGTGTTTATAATCAGTTTATTTTTGTGAACCCAACGCGTAATACAGTAATTGTGAAATTATCGGCCAATAATGCCTATGCAACCGATGAGGAAATTGCCGGTGACTCAGAATTGGCGACCTTCTCATTGTTCCGCGCGATGAATAAAACCATTCAGTAACAGGAGTGCCACCATGCCAATGATCAATTTGAAAATCACTAAGGGCGAAAGCACAGCGGCGCAAAAAGCCCAAGTCATTGAGGAAATGACCGAAGTTTTGCAGCGCGTCATGGGCAAAAACCCTGAAACCACTATCGTCATTATTGACGAAGTAGAGACGGACAATTGGGGCATTGGCGGCAAGACCGTTACCCAGCGACGCAGCCAGACTTAAGCCCACTTAAATCACCGTAAAACCGGCCAAAGCCAACATAATTTGCTGGCAGCTCTCGACCTTAGGGTCACTTGCTGGCATAGTTATGCTATAGGAGATAGTCATGTTAAAACTTCACTTTGCCCCACAATCGCGCGCCGTCCGCAGTGCTTGGTTGCTGGAAGAATTAGGCCTAGCCTATGAGCTCAATGCCATGGCTTTTCATCCCAGCGATTTGAAATCCGATCAGCATCGGGCCCGTCACCCTTTGGGGCGTATTCCCGTGCTAGAAGATGGCGATGTTATGATTTACGAATCCGGCGCTATTGCGGAATATATTTTGGAGCGCCATAAAAACGGCGGTCTCAAGCCGCAGCCAAGCGATGATAATTATCCGATTTATCTGCAATGGTTTCACTATTGCGAAGGCATGGTCATGCCGCCGATTAACACCATTGTGGTGCACACAATTTTATTGCCGGAAGAACGCCGCGACGCCACAGTTTTGGGCCAAGCCCAGCGCCTGCTGCTCAAATCTCTCGAACCAGTTGAGGCAGATATGGCCAATAAAGACTATTTGGCGGGCGATTTTTCAGCCGCCGACACCATGCTTGGCCACTCGATTTTAATGACTGACCGGATGGGCCTATTGGGCGATAATTTCCCTAATTTGTCAGCCTATGTAGCGCGTCTGAAAGCCCGCCCCGCGCTACAAAAAGCCTTTGCCTTAGAAGGCTGATTTGGTTGCTTAACTTATTTCAAAGAAAGACTTTCATTCATGGCCGTTAAAGAACAAACCATTACCACCCCGCGTTATATTTACCGTTTCGCCAAATTATTAATGCGCCCCGGTATGATTGGCAATTTGCGCGCTTTATTGGGCGCGCGGGCCACGGATGAGCGTTCAATGGTGGAATATTTTGAGCGCCATGCGGCCAATCTGGCCGACCATGCGGCCATTCTTTTCGAAGACCAAATGGTCACTTGGGGAGGGCTGAACAAGCGGGTGAATCAGACGGCGCATTATTTCCGTAGTCGCGGCGTTGGCTATGGCGATGCGGTGGCGATTAACATTGAAAACCGGCCCGAAGTTTTGGTCAATGTGCTGGCCTGTATGAAATTGGGCGCCATTGCTGGCATGGTTAATACCAGCCAGACCACGGAAGCCCTTGCACATAGTTTGAAATTGATTAACCCCAAGCTGATTGTCGTCGGTTCGGAATGCTTGTCCAATATGGAAAGCGTGTCTGATGTGCTAGAGGCCGATCATCAGGGCAAATTGCTGTATGTCGCCGATGGCGCTCATGCGGGCCCACCGGCAGGCTATGAAGATTTGACGCCATTGCTGCTTGACCAACCGAGCGATAATATCGTGCCGGAGAAGACGCTGACATTGGCGACGCCGTGTTATTATATTTTCACCTCAGGCACCACTGGCCTTCCCAAGGCCAGCATCACCACGCAAATGAAGATTTATCGTGGGGCCATGCAATTTGGCATCAATGTCATGGAAATGACCGAGGATGACACCTATTACTGTGCGCTGCCATTCTACCATTCCAATGCTCTGCTGATTGGTCTGGGCACGTGTTTAATGAGCGGGGCGACCATTGCCGTTCGGCGTAAATTCAGCGCCAGTCAGTTTTTCGACGATTGCCGCAAATTCAATGCCACGGCCTTCCTCTATATTGGCGAGCTTTTGCGCTATCTCTTGGCCTTGCCTGAAACTCCCGCCGACCGCGACCATGGCGTGGTGAAAATTCTCGGCAATGGTCTGCGGCCAGATATTTGGCTGCAATTCAAAGAGCGTTTCGGCATAAACCGCATCCATGAATTTTACGGTGCCTCGGAGGGCAATAGCGGCTTTGTGAATATTTTTAATTTCGACAAAACCGTTGGCTGGGCGCCCAATGGCGGCAAATTGTGGACAGTGGTTGATTTCGACGTTGAGGCCGATAAGCCAGTGCGCGATGCCAATGGCTTTATGACAAAACTGAAAACCGGCCAGACTGGCCTTTTGATTATCAAAATTGACGAGCAACAGCCATTTGATGGCTATACTGATCCGCGCGAGAGCGAGAAAAAAATTCTGCGCGATGTCTTTGAAGCCGGCGACCAATGGTTCAACACTGGCGATTTGGTGGTGGTGCAAAAACACGGCCACATTCAATTTGGTGACCGTATTGGCGATACTTTCCGCTGGCAGGGCGAGAATGTGGCGACAACAGAGGTTGAAGGCGTGGTGATGAAATGGCCGCAAATTCAAGATGCCGTTGTCTATGGCGTTGAAGTGCCGGGCCGCGATGGCCGTTGCGGCATGATGTTTGTCAATCTGAAACCCGGTGAAACGCTGGACCGCGACGCATTGGCGGCGCATTTACGCACGAATCTGCCGCCCTATGCGGTGCCACGGTTTTTGCGCATTGGCAGTAAAGTCGACGTCACCGGCACCTTCAAATTCCAAAAAAGCGTGCTCAAACGCGAGGCCTATAATGTCAGTGAGCTCGAAGATGACGTGTTTGTTTTGCCGGCCAGTGCTGAGCAATGGGAAGCGGTGACGCCAGAGCACAAACGCCAAATCGACGCCGGTGACGTTCGTTTATAACAAGTGCCGATAGAAACCGTTGGCCTATGGTTGCCGCCACGGTAGCTGGTCATATTTCCAGCCTTCGGTTTGCCCGCGATGGCCGTCGGCATTGGTGTTGCCTTCAAAGCCGCCGGTGATGTTGAACAGCTGCGTAAACCCGTGTTCGGCCAGTGCCGTGCAGGCGGCGGCCGAGCGCACGCCAGAGCGGCACAAAATATAAATTGGTGTGTCTTTGGGCAGGTTTTGCTCAACCTGCGCGACAAAATTACTATTGCGCTTGCCGTCTAGACCTTGCCATTCCAATTGAATAATGGCGCGCCCAATTGATGATAAATCCGGCATGCCGACGAAACTCCATTCGGCCTGCGTGCGGCAGTCAATCAATTGCGCCTGCGGGTTATTTTGCAGCGCCTCAAAGGTCGATTGTGGGGAAGCTTCTTGATACATAATTATCTCTCAATTCAGATGAAAGTCATTTTCCGCCATAAGCGGCCAGCCCGTCAAGCGCTTTGCGGCCACAGCCAAGCGGCCCCACGCACGCCGCTGGCGTCGCCGTGTTGATTGGCTAGCAAGCTGGTTTCCACCACATCAGAAAAAATATATTGCTGCCAAATTTGCGGCACGCGCTGATAGATTGCCTCAACATTCGACAGCCCGCCGCCCAAAACAATAACATCTGGATCAACCAGATTAATCACCGCCCCCAGCGCCCGCGCCAGCCGGTCGCATAGGCGCTCAAAACTGGCCTGCGCCTCAGGCGTATTGGCGGCGATAATCTGCTCGCTGGTCAGTGCTTGGCCGGTAACTGCCAAATGATCGCGGGCAAAGCCGGAACCTGAAATCCACACTTCATTGCAGCCTTGACGCCCACAATAGCAATCGGGGCCGGGGACTTCGTCGGCTTTGGCGGCGGCCAGCGGGTTATGGCCCCATTCGCCGCCTATGCCATTGGCGCCACCTTGCAATTTTTTGTCGAACACCAAACCGCCACCGCAGCCAGTGCCAAGAATGACGCCAAAAACACTTTGTGCATCGGCGCCAGCGCCATCGGTGGCTTCCGACAGGGCAAAGCAATTGGCATCATTGGCCAGCCGCACTTGGCGGTTTAATTTTTGCATTAAATCTTGCGGCAAATTTTGGTCATTGAGGCACAATGTATTGGAGTTACGCACGCGGCCCGTGCGCGGCGACAAAGAGCCAGGCATGCCAATGCCAACACTAAGCTGTGCCCCCATGTCGCTATCGGCGCGCGCCACCATTTCGCCAATGAGCGTCAAGATTTGCTGATAATCCTTGGCCGGTGTTGGCTGCCGGTCGCGCCAAATAATCTCGCCTTTTGCATCCATCACCACGGCTTCAATTTTAGTGCCGCCCAAATCTAACCCAAAGCGCATGATTATCCCTCCTCGCCGAAAGTCAGTGGCCCGTGTGGCAATTTTGGTAGCACATATTCGGCAAATAAATCGCATTCCTGCTGATGCGGATAGCCAGACAGAATAAACGCCTCAATCCCCATATCGCGATACATATTCAGCTTCGCCAGCACTTGGTCCGGGTCGCCGACAATTGCCGCGCCGCAGCCAGAGCGGGCCCGACCAACGCCGGTCCAAAGGTTTTCCTCAACAAAATCGCCATCGCCTTTGGCCGCGGCACGGTCGCGCAATTCGGCCTGCCGTCGCACCCCAATAGATTGGCTATCGAGCGAGCGATTGCGGATATCTTCGCCAATTTTGTCATCCAATCGGCTGACCAAAAGATCGGCGGCGGCGCGCGCTTCGGCTTCGGTTTCGCGCACAATCACATGCGCCCGATAGCCGAATTTGAGCTGGCGGTTGTAGCTGGCGGCGCGGTTCTTCATATCCGCTAAAATATCAGCCACGGCTTGTTTGGTGTCGGGCCACATTAAAAATACATCGGCGGCTTGTGCGGCCGTATCGCGCGCTTGTGGCGACATGCCGCCGAAATAAAACGGCGGCGCCTTTCCCGATACGGTGCGCATACGCGGCGGCTCAAGGTCGAGTTGAATAAACTGCCCATCCATGCGCACGGCCTCGCCATTAAGCATGGCGCGCAGAGCCTGCATGGTTTCCAAAGTGCGCTGATAGCGCGGCTCAGAGGCCAGCGCCTGGCCGGGCATATCCGATGAAATAATATTAATCGTCAGCCGCCCGCCGAGCATTTGGTCGAGCGTTGCCATTTGCCGTGCCAATTGCGGCAGCCACATTTCACCGCAGCGCACCGCCACCAATAGCCGCATTTTTTCCAGCAAGGGCGCAATGCCGCCGGCAAAAGCAATACTATCCATGCCCAATTCATATCCCGACGGCAGCAGAATATTATCAAAGCCATTGCCCTCAGCGCTCAGCGCAATATTGCGACAATGCGGCCAACTGGCTTTCAAAGACGCATCTTCGACGCCCAAAAATTGATAGTCATCGTCGCAAAGGGCGGAAAACCAACTGACTTCCACGCGGCTATTTTTTGGGCTGTCTTGGGTCATTTGCTGCTTTCTTATTCGTGCTTAGGGCAGGGCAACGCCTTCACTGGCTTCAATTAGTTGATAAATATCGCGCCGTGTCAAACAAACGTTCAGCGCCGCTGTGGCGGCTTCTAATCGGGCGATCGATTGACTACCAATCAGCGGCACACAAGCGCTCGGATGCGCTAAAATAAATCCAAGCGCAATGGCGGCGCGGTCAACATTTTCGCGCGCGGCCAATGCGTCAAGGGCGGCGCTTAAAGCTGCCGGCTGCTGGTCGCCGCTGACAATTTGTCCGCCGGCCAAGGGCGACCAAGCCAGAGGCGTCATGCCGGTTTCCATGCATAAATCCAATGTGCTATTGCGTAAAATATCCAATGTCGACACTGAAAATTGGCTTTGCAAAGACACCAGCGGGGCCTGCAAATAGCCGCGCAGAGCATGAATTTGCGCCGGCGTATAATTTGACACGCCGACCATTGAAATTTTGCCCGCCGCGACCAGCCCATCAAGCGCGGCGGCGGTTTCTTCCGGATGGGTAAACATATCGGGGCGGTGAATTTGATATAGGTCAATATGGGTGCTTTGCAGCCGCTGCAAAGACGCGTCGCAGGCGGCGTTCAAATAGGCGGCATTGGCGACATAGGGCACGCCGGGCAAAATTGAACCTTTGCTGGCCAACACCATTTTATCGCGCAGTGTCGGGTTTTGCGCCAAGACGCTGCCAAGCAAGCGCTCGCTCTCGCCAAATGCCGTGCCGCCCCAGTCGAGGCCATAGACATCGGCATTATCAATCAAGGTCATGCCCAAATCGAGCGCGCTGGAAATCAGCCGAGTTGCCGCTTGTGTGTCATTGCTGACCAAACGCCAGCAGCCAAAGCCGAGGGCGCCAATTTGCCGGTCGCCGAGCCAGCGCGGCGCCGCATTGACTAGGTTTTCTTCTTCCCACGTCATAGGCCAAACTCCTTCATATCAACCCGCCTTTGCTGGCTGGCCGCCATTTGCGCTGCCACGCCCATGGCCACAGCCCGATGCCCATCATCAGCACTGACAATCACCGGCGCAAGGCCTTTGACGGCATCAAGAAAAGCGCGGTTTTGAAAATAAGTGGCGCCAGAATGATAGCCGGCTTTCAAAATCGCCTCATCGACATTGATTGGATATTGCTCAACCGCCCATGTGTCGCGATGGCCATGGGTGACAATATTCTGCGGTAGCAGGCACTCGACTTTTGCCTTGTCGCCAACCGCCGCTAATTCTTCGCTATGGCGCGAGCCCTCGGCGAACATGCATAAATCCAACAGCGCGCGGGCGCCATTGGCAAAATCAAAAATAACATAGCCATTGTCCCAAATATCCGGCGTCTGGCCGTCATAGCGCTCGTCCAAATGATTGACGCTTTGTCCGGCTGAGGCCAGCACGCTAACCGGCTCGCTGGCGACAATGCGGCGCATGAGGTCGAAAAAATGGCAGCATTTCTCAACCAATGTGCCGCCAGTATTGGCATTAAAGCGGTTCCAATCGGCGACTTTTGGCAAAAATGGAAACCGATGTTCACGAATGCTCAACATATGCAAGCGCCCAATATCGCCGCGGTCAACGCGGTCAATCATATCTGCCAAAGCTGGCTTGAATCGATATTCCATGCCGACTTGAAACACCTGCCCGCTGTCGCCCACGCTGTCGCAAATCCGCTGCGTGTCTTGCAAATTCGTGCATAGCGGCTTTTCGCATAAAATGGCTTTACCGCTCTGCAAGGCGGCCGGCAGCACATCAATATGATGAAAATTCGGCGTCGCAATTACCAAAGCGTCAATATTCGGGTCGCTCAGCAGGCTCTCGAAATCAGCACTGCTGCGCGCCTTATCTTGGTTCAGCTCAACCGCTTTGGCCAACATGGTCTCATCGGTGTCGGCCAGCGCAATGACCTGCGCATCGTCGAGCAGGTTAAAATTTTGAATATGCTCATGCCCCATCATGCCGGTGCCAATGATGCCAATATTGACTTTACTGCTCATCAATATGCCCTTCATAACCGGCCAGTTTTTTCACCGTTGGCGATTTTGGCACGTCCTGCGTCGACTTCCACGTGTTCAGCAAAACATCACCTAAACCATTGGTGATGCCCCAATTGTAATTTTCATTGTGAAAATGATGCCGCATATGCGCCTGTTGCAGCGCCAGCCCCGATTTGGTGCGCGGTCGATAGGCTTTGGTGTGATGCGCCACGTGAATCCACTCATAAATCAAATAATAGCCAAGGCTGGCCAGCAATGGCATCAGCGGCGTGGTCCAGCTCCAGCTTATCAGGGCGTAAAACCCATATAGCTGGGCAAACATAATGACCAGCGCGCTGGCCGGAGCAAATTGCAATTGGCGGTCATCGGGGTGCAAATGATGGCCATGGTGCAGGCGAATTTGAAAATTGCGCTTCCAGCCCGGCGTCTCCGTAAGGTCTTGATGCAAAATATATTTATGCGTCACCCATTCATAAAACGGCGCAATAGCGATGATCAACAAAATCCACGCCCATTGATGCCATAGGGCAAAGGCGTTGACGGCATAAAAACACACAGCAAAAGACAGCAGTAAAAGTTGAACCGTCGCATGCGTAAAATAATCGACCCAAATCTGTCGCATAACACCTCTCTTTAACCGGCTGAGCATAAGCGGTTTTTGGTTTTGGTCAAAGATTGAAACGGCGCCCGCTAAATATCGACGTGGCGGCGCAAAAGCTCTAAGCTCAAGGCTGACGCAGTCAGTTAGAGAAGACCATGAAACAACCAAAACAATTCGCACAACAGGCCGCAAAACGGGTCGCGCAAATGACCTTGCTAGAAAAAACTAGCCTCATGTCGGGTAGCAGTTTTTGGCATTTACAGCCGATTGAACGCCTCGACTTACCGCGCATTATGGTTGCCGACGGGCCGCATGGCTTGCGCAAACAAGCCCAACACGCTGATCATTTGGGCATGCAGGCGTCCGTGCCCGCGACTTGTTTTCCGACAGCTGTGACTTTGGCATCGAGCTGGAATAGAGACTTAATTTTTGCCGTCGGCGCCGCCATTGGCCAGGAATGTCAGGCGGAAAATGTCTCCGTGCTATTGGGGCCCGGGGTCAATATCAAGCGCAACCCATTGTGCGGGCGCAATTTTGAATATTACGCCGAAGACCCTTATGTCGCCGGACAAATGGCCACCGCCTTTGTTGATGGCGTGCAAAGCACCGGCACGGGCACGAGTTTGAAACATTTCGCCGTCAATAATCAGGAGGCCGACCGCATGGTGGTCGATACATTGGTTGACCGGCGCACCTTATTTGAAATTTATCTGCCAGCTTTTGAACATACGGTGCAGCTGGCCCAACCGTGGACATTAATGTGCGCCTATAACCGGCTGAATGGGCATTATTGCAGCGAGCATGAAGATTTACTGACCGATATTTTGCGCCACCGCTGGGGTTTTGATGGCTTGGTGATGACCGATTGGGGTGCCGTCAATGACCGCCCACGTGGCATTGCCGCGGGCCTCGAATTGGAAATGCCGAGCAGTGGCGGGGCCAATGACCGTATCGCCGCCGCAGCCGTCGCTGATGGTCGCTTATCCATGCAAGACCTCGATCAGGCGGCCCATCGTGTCACGCAAATGATTTTGGCGGCTGAGCATAATCGTCAAAAACCGGCGGTAGATTTTGCCGCTCACCACCAATTGGCGCAAAAAGCAGCGGCTGAGGGGGCGGTTTTGCTGAAAAATAACGATGCGCTGCTGCCGTTGGCGGACACCGGCAGTCTGGCGGTAATCGGTGGTTTTGCCGAAAAGCCGCGCTTTCAAGGGGCTGGTAGTTCGGAAGTTAACGCCCATCAAATCGACACGCCCTTATCTTTGCTGCAAGCCCGTTTAGGGGCTGATCAGCTGA
>Ga0209652_1001774_pt1 | contig 17391 bp, 15 predicted proteins | sample SaaInl74LU_5_DNA_FD_184641 | JGI IMG/M metagenome (GOLD analysis project Ga0209652, IMG submission 184641) | Marine microbial communities from expanding oxygen minimum zones in the Saanich Inlet - ESP_74LU_5_DNA (SPAdes) (version 2) | ecosystem: Environmental > Aquatic > Marine > Intertidal zone...
CCCTGCGATGCGAGCCGTCAAAATTCGAAATCAACGCCATCCATAACAACATTGCCATCCAACAATCCAATAGCAAATCCATCCACCAAAATGGCAGACAACGGCCCTCCTACGGGAGGGGGCGGCGGCGCATCCACCAAACGAAGACGTCGCAAACGAGGAGGAGGCGGCGGAGGCGTCAATAAGGACAAAGATGCCCCTACCGCCAAAGATAACAAAGACACCGGAAATACCACCACTGCTCCATCATCAGGGGGCGGTGGCAGTGGTGGCGGAAGGGGCAGCAAGGGTAGAAAACGAGGAGGTGGTGGTGGCCGTGGAGGCGGAGGCGGTGGAGGAGGCGAATCATCCCGCATGAACAAAAGTGCCTCTTCTCCATTACAATTGCCCCATGTCAAAGTGACTCTACGTAACATTGGGAATGTGACGAAACATGGCACTGTGGAGGGGGTGGTGGATTCCATCCGATCTTTTTTGGAGGGTACCTTCCCATCGTCATCGTCGTCTTCATTAGAGGATACTAGTGGTGGTGCAGAGAGTGCATATATGATGGCATGGCAATTGGAAAAAGAGGAGTTTGAACAAAACAAGAGTATGTTTGTGGCAGAGGTTGCATCTTCTTCGTCCAATAGTGCCGAGGGGTCCACTACCACCGATTCATCATCCTCAATCCGCGCATTCTCATCAGGAGTATACGAAGAAAAACCCTCGACACTACCATCCAATCGACAAACACTATTACCCACCGTAGAACCAATTGTATCCGAAATGAACGAGGCAGCATTCACCTCGGTCAATTCCATGATTGACGCTGCCATGTCGAAAATGATACAAGAGTGTGGAAAGCAGTATGTTAATTATGTTGGTGGGCGTGTTTGTTTGGATGAAGAGAGTGCGGTGGATGTTGTGCTTGCGGAGAAGATTCAGTTGGAACAAATGAAGATGAAGAAGAAGAAGGCTAGTGAGAGTAGTGCTGCTGCGAAAGAGGAGGAGGAGGAGGAGGAGGTTGCGGCAAAATCGGATGATAATGGCAAGTTGGTAGAAGAAAGCACTGCTGCTTCTGGTGGTAAGACAAAGCCATCCGTGGAAACTGTTACAAAAGGTATGGAGAAGTTGAGTACATTCGACATCAAAAACAACAAGAATTCAACCACCCACAGTCCTTCTATTCGGGTGCGCATCTTGTCAGTAACACCAGTCAAGAAATCAAAGCGTCGTGGAGAGATTGGTGCAAAGGTGCAATTGGTGTTGTACCCCCCTGATCCTTGTTTGTTGTTTAAAGAATTGTGTTGCGATGCTGGAAAGCTGGTGGTAGAAAAGCATTCTTTGGCTAGCGCAAAGATTACAAATGAGTCAACGAATACGGAACAGTTGAAAAAGGATGAGGAGGCAATGGAAACGGATGAACCGACCGAGAAGAATGTTGCATCTGAAGGCGATAAAGATGACAACCAAGAGCCATCACCATCCACAGCCAAAGCTGCTCCCCAGATTCCCAACTTTCCTATATTATCATCTTCGGAACGCTCACGTGCTTTGGCACGTAGTCGCATTCTAATCAACCGCACCATTGAGGCAATGAAACTTCATGCAAAGTCCATGAACACTCGCGGCGTCGACAACGGTCCATGGGAAATCTTTGAGTCACCATCACAAAAAACTTGGAAACCACGTCAAAATCCAATGATTGGATCTCTTTTGGCTGGTGCATCATTGCAAGATGTGATTGCGGAAAACGAAAAGGTAAAGGCCAACGCTGCTGCTACCAACAAGAAGGGGCGTGGTGGGTTCAAATCTCGTGAAGATCGGTATGATTCCACGATTGAAAATTCGGAGGATTACAAAACTTTCATGCAGCACTGGCAAGAGAATGGAGCATACCCATCTAACAATCCTGGTGACGCAACGAAGGATGAAGAGCCAGTTGCAGTTGATGAGGAGGGCCGTCCTCTATCAGCCATTGTTATGGATATTCGCAAAAAGAAGGATGAGGAGGCAAAAAAGAAGGCAGATGCCAAGGCCGCGGCGGCAAAGGCACGTGAAGCTGCCCGATCCGCACAGGAGGCATTGAAGAAGAAGGAAAAGTCCAAGAAGAAGAAGGAGAAGGATAGGAATAGGAGGAGTGAGAGGAAGAAGAAAGCGAAGGCTGCTGCTAGGGCGCCACCGACGCTGCTTCAAAAGGCTGGCACAGGATTCGGAGGGTGAGATGGCCTTTATCAGGTATGATAATGAGTTGCGTTTTACGTTGATGAGTATACCACATTGGTTTGGAACTCTTTCTACTCAAAATTCAATTTGAGCTAAAGACGCTGATGTAGTCAATTTGAATGACATTTGCATTATGTCTTTAGCGCCCAAGCAACGAGAAGATGGAGTTGATACATAACAGGGGTTCTGTGACCTACGTAGTGGTTGTTGTTGAACAGGGACGAAGGGAAAGATTTACAGGATAGAAGCGTCTCAGCGGTGGCTTCGTTACTTTGAGTTCGAGAGTCCTTCTTTGAAAACTTTTGATTAGTTACTAAGTCACTCTAAACTGTTGAATACTTTGCAGTGTTTGCTTTAAAGACCCATCATGTCCCTTTCTAACTCAGCGTCAAAGTCGTCATCCATTTCGTCAACATCTGACTCTTCATCATCACTTTCCAGCAGAAGAACGTCCTTCTTTGCAGTTGCGGATGGTGGTACTGGTAAAGGTTGCGTGGGCTGCTTTGGTAAGGGGCCCATGTGATGACTTTTTTCATCCCGACGAGTGATACTCCAGTAACATTCCATCAGCCAAGCCGCGTGGACTATGTAGCACCCAGGATACTCTTTCCTTGCGCGATGAATCTTCGACGATCCATCTCTTGCGGCAACGACGTGTGTTACACCCGGGGCAACGTCAGCCAAGACTTCTGCACCGAGTTCCTCCGCGTATCTTACAATCGGTGGTCGAATGTGGCTTTGTTTATTTTGTTTGTGAATTGGAATCAACCCACTCAACACCACTTTTGCACTTGGGTGTCGGCGTAATGTTTCTCTTCGCATAGAACGCAGCAAGTCCGGTACAGACTTTTCAACAGACGCAGACGTAGAGTAGTAGCGTTCATGCAGGCGTCGTAGGATATCAGCTGTCCATAAGAGCATCTGATCATCGTCCTTGCCATCACTTTTGCCATCTTGCTTCCTGCCATCACTTTCCGATAAGTCCTGCCCTGATGAATTGTTCACATCGGCGTAACCCTGGAATGGCTTCCAATGATATGGCTTCACAAGTAGTAAATTGTCAGGAGGCTCACCAGGCCGGCCTGTAACATTGTTCTTCGCGTTGGCCCAGACATCTTCTCGGTCATCTAAAATGGCTGCCATGACTCCACCACAAGGAAAGACTCGCTTCAAGCTTTTTACATCTTTGCCTAAATCACCAACATCCGTCCTCGACACGATTCTTGATCCAAACATTTTCCTCCGAAGTTGCACCGCTTTGATCTCCAATTTTTCCGCCTCTTCGAGCTGAACCCGCAATCGGTTTCTCTCTTCCGTCGGATCATTCAACTTGATACCTGCAGCAGCTGCTTCTTTTGATGTATCAGGGGCAGGCAAGCTTCCGAAATTGACAGACTTTTTCTTCTTTCGAGGGACATCGTCATTCATTTTGTCAGCACTTCGTTTTCCAGATGATGCTCGCTCACCATCGTTGGCATCGTCGTCAGAGTCATCTATCACTATCAGATCAATGGTCGCTTTTCTGGCCTCGTCTTCTTCCTTTGAGTGGTCGAACTTGACTGCCTTCTTTGCACCTTCCGATTTTGCTTTGTCTGAATCCATGCGTTCCTTCGCTAGCTCCAATTGTTTCTGCCTTGCTACAAACGCCTGATACCGTCGGCATTCTTCCTCCTTCTCCCTAAGCTTACCATGGAGTCTGTTGACATCCTCCTCATCTAAAGTTGCACCCACCAAATGTCGACATATCATTATAGCAACTTGTTCGGCGTATGCACGCGTTCCAGCAGTGTAGACAGATAGCTGATATGTAGATTGAATTTGTGTTAAGAATTCTTTGAGGTAAGGCCGTAGTTTGATATAGTGGCGCATGATGATGACTGAGTTGGCATTTTTGTTCTGTAGCGGTAAAGGCTCCATTTCAAAGAGTTTAATTTGTTGCTGTCCTTGCTGCTGAAGTTTTTGCTGGACATACTGGCGCTGTTGTTCCGGAGGTAATTCCATTGGGAGCAGGATGGTACGCACATCGTCCCTTTTTTGGTCGTTCTTCATTGTTTTCGGACTTGCATGATCATCTAGCTTCTTTTCGTCGTCTGCATCACTGACTATAACCTCATCTGCAACAAATCTGCTAGCGCGATAGTCATCCGTTGCATGCAGCAATGTATGATCCAAATCTAGAACAAGACACAATTTCTTCTCTTCCGTCAGCTTCTTTGCCGACGCAGCTGATATTGCCTTCGCCTCTGATTCAGACACAGTAAGGGTGACTCCCCCTGAAACAGTCATTTGTGTCATTTTTGGATCAGACGAGTTGAATGGTGATTGATTGGCCGAGTTGTTTGACAATGCAAACTTATTCTGTCTCGGGACGCCGCGAGGATTATTATTGATTGATGATATTGTGCCCTGAGTTTGTTGCATCTTTTGGGTTGCCATGGCTCCCGAAAGAAGTGATGATAATGATCTTGAACCAGTAGATGCAACTGGCTTTTTTATAACTGACTTCAGTGCTGCTGGTGCAACGGCTACTGCCTTTTTTGGAACGGATAGTGACTTCATGTCGAACGCTGCCATTTCTTCATCCAAGCCAGCAGCGCTAGCCAATGAATTGGCAATATTCTTTTGCTTCTCTAATATTTGCTGCTGTCGAATGTCTGCATTTCCTTTCCGGGGAACTTTTCTAGGCACATGAAGCGGCTCTTTTGGTATCGGCTTCGGCTGGGTTGCTGCACTGTTCCTGCGTGTGCTGAGCCATTCTCCGCTCGTAGATGACTTGGGTTGAGACGACTCATCAGCCTCCCTGGTGTCTGCCCCGCAAACAGCACACAAGCCTCCGACAACAGCAGGGTGTTCACATGGACCCTGAGCCGATGACGAACTCGAGGTAGCCATTCCTGCTGCTCGTTTTTTCATCCTTGCACGGATAACGGACTTCGCTGCAGATGATGACGACATGGTGTTTCTCACTCGTTGTCACTAAAAATTATAACTGCAAAGAGACGTCCATGAACGAAGGGGCGAATTTTCTAATATTATATTTAGACACTTTCGGCGGCCATCATCGGCTATGATTACTCCTTCGTACCATTGTAACATAACGTCTCCTTTCGAGCGAGAGGTGTGCGTGAGTTAGTTAAAAAATGACACATTCAAAAGTGTTTCTGTCGACACTCTAAATGGCACGCGAAAGACCGTGCTATCTATCTACAATAGGCCGTATGTTTGCCATGCTCTGCATGCAGGTTTTTTGTGCCAAAGTATCTAGATACGACATTATTTCTCTGCTGGTGCTGAACACTTTTGAAATACATAGTGTGATGTTGCGTCAAAAAATAATACACTACTACATATTCTTCTCATAGATCCTCCTGATGATCGATACGAAGAGGCAAATAGGAGGTCGTCTTCTTCAGCCTTTTCTGCCAGAAGGAGAAGAGAAGCAATTGGTTCACGCTACATTGCATTGCTTCTCGTGCCCAGTTTCATTTGCGTAGTGACCTTTTTGCTGATCAACCGCAGATTGACCCCGTATTTTGAATTAATCTCCACAACCATTGACCAACCGCGTGACGACAATGGTAGCAATGATGCAAATACAAGCAATACTTCCACATCTTTTCAGGCTCTCCATCGCTGGCAACGGCAACGCTAACGCAACAAAACAGAGACATCAATCATCCGTACCAAATGCATTGATGAAATTAGGAAAATCCACGATGAAAAGCTTGGTGAATTTATTCGAAAATTCAAGCGCGACTCTTCCGAAAGTGATGGTCATTGGAACCTTTTGGTTCAACCAGCCTTTCACAGCAACTTGGGTGATACTTTATTGACAGAGGGGGAAGAAGTGTTTTTGAGCGACAGCAATTTGTTCATCAGATGTGCCTTCACTACAGAGAGGGCAACCAAAAATTATCTCATTGTCCAAAGCATTTTGAGAATGCACGTGGAAACAATCTTGCATTTTGGCATGCAGGAGGAAACTGGGGAGATTTGTGGCCGCTTCCTCACAAACTTCGTATGAATGGTGTGGCCTCTTTATTGAAAAACAACTTTACATTTGTGGGAATGCCTCAGAGTCTTTTTTACAGAAGTAATGCAACACGTGAACATCACGCAAAGCTGATCAAACAGAATGTTTTGAAAGGGCTGGGGCTGTCTGAGTTTGAATTGGTTGAACAACAGTGCTGACGCTATGAGTTCTGTGCGTGAAAGATTAATTTTCACCTGGCGCGAAAAGTCTAGTTTTCAGATTGCAAAGCAACTATATCCATTTGCTCATAACATGATTGTCCCAGATATTGCATTTCAAATGGGAGAATTTCATCCGAAACGACCTAGAGAAGACCTGCTTGTAGATATCTTGCTCCTTCTGAGGACTGATCAAGAGTCAAACATAGGGTCTAGAGCTGATGAAGCAGTTTCACTGGCAATTGGCAGCAAGAATAAAACCTTTCGGGTAGCTGATTGGGATGATCGTCTGCAGTTATTTGGAGATTCTAACCACCTAAACGTGGACACAGCCGTCGAGCTTCTTGGTCTTGGCAAGATTGTCATTGTAGATAGATTGCATGCTGGAATCCTATCGTACTTGTCTGGCTTGGATTTCATTTATATCGACAATACCTATCAAAAACTTACGAAAACATTATATACTGCCTTTGACAGCAGAGAAGAGTGTCATCTATGGGAAAGGGCAGATAGTCTATACAATGCAATTCAACAAGCTTTGGAATATCTTGACAATGGAGGGGGTAACCGGGGAGAGGAAGTATGAGCTGGCCTCAAGTCAGCATGAAGATTATAAGAGTAGGTAAAATCTATAATCTCATTTCTGTGTTGGATGTTGCCGACAAGGGTAACTATATACTAAGCAGTCACTACAATGAATTCATGAAACTCGATCCAACCAAGCTGCGAAACATCTCCTTTTGAATCAATGAAATTTGCAAGAGAGGGAGCATCAAAAATGCACTAAACAGGAATGAAACAAAGGAGGAAACAGGAATATGGAGTTAGTTCTGAGACAAGTACAATTATAACCAACTATAATGGGCCGATACAAGATGTTGATTGCCATATTCACAGTGCTAGATACGATATGGTGGTTGAATCAGGCGATGCTGTGGGCCATCCCAAACTTGACCTCATCAGGTCACCTACGACGATGTAGTAGGGCCAATACATCTACAAAGAGCATGAGCAGTGGAATATATCCTTCTTTACTATCATACCCAACTATAATTGGCCGATACAAGATGTTGATTGCCATATTCACAGTGCTAGATACGATATGGTGGTTGAATGAGGCGATGCTGGCGGCTGTCGGCCATCCCAAACTTGACCTCACCAGGATAGTGGGCAGATACATCTACAAAGAGCATGAACAGCGGAATATATTCTTTTCGTTTTTGTCACTTTTGACAAGATACAATATCATTCTTCAGCTGAATCCTGCTGATCATTCTGCCTGTCTACACTCATATTTTTCTCAAAACAAAGCACCCGGCCTTCAAATCTTCACTACCATCTCTCAGCCACTTCCATTTCTTCCCGTCAAACCCGTCACGGCGAACTTCTTCTGGCACTACTCCAGAGAAGCTCATACAAACGCCTCCACTTTTAAGACATCGGGAAAATTCCTTGACACTCTGTTCAAAATTGCCGTCTCCCGAAAGGTATATTGCATCTAACGCTCCCTTTTCGATGATCACATCAAATGATTGTTCCCATTCCTTTGGTAATGCCCTTGCATCCTCCACACTTAATTCGACAGTGTCCACATACTTGCTACCACTTGGAAGGTATTCTAATAATGATTTTTGTCGTTCAATCGCCCCTTCACTGTAATCAAACGCTGTCAAACGATGGTATCCCGCATTATATAAGTCAATTAACATTGGATCGTTCCCGCATCCAGGTATCAGAATAGATATTGTCGATTTGTCTTGCTTCTTATTGTTTACTACTGCATCATCATTCGCAGTATAATCTAACAGATACGGCTTCACAACTTCAAAGCCATAGTACCAAGAGTATTCGTCGGCATCAAAGTCTCCCATGCCTTCATACATGGCATCCCAATACGACTTGGTGCCAAATTGAGAACGTGCATTTGCATCTTCGTCGTCGTCTCCTTGGAATTTCGAATAGTCTTTGTCAAATTCAGATGATGAGGTGGTGAATTGATAGAGAGGCTCCTCCAGCCGTATTCTTGTCGGGGAAAGATGATGTAGAAGATGAGGAGTAGTTCGTGGTGTTGCCGTGAAGGCACAGGGTGTAGAGAAGGTCATGGTATTATACTTTTAGAGCGAGCAGCCTCAATCAGGCCTCAATCATTCCTATTTATTGATACGGTCCCATTGATACACATCATGTGCCGTCATGGGTATTTTGCGTGAAAGGAGAGGGGGGTTCTCGGGGAGAGTTGAGAGTTGAGGGGGCCCGGGCGCTCAAACTAGGGGGGCAATGCGCTAATTCACTCTGTGGGCATAATAATCTACATACTTATGTACGTACATAGCCCTAAAAGGGGGACAGTGGGAAATTACAAGCTCAGACGCCCGCAAATCAAAGCAGCACGAAAAGAGACGAAAAGACCACACAAAACAAGAACAACCATGTCATTCGGAGCAGCAGTAGCCCCTGCCCCCCAGCTAGTCGGCTCATGCACTGCCGGCACGACAGATCGCCTCGCCCCGCAAGACCATTGTGTCCAATCAGCCGGAGGTGATGGCATCTCATCGCTGCGCTGGAGTTCTACTGCCAATCATTTAGTGTCGACAAATTGGGATGGCGGCGTGAGATGTTGGGAGGTGCAGGAACAAGGGGGGCAGATCCGTGCTTTGCCTAAGGCACAAGGTGAGCATGGCATGTGATCTGTAATAATATGATACATGATGACGGGAAATCTTTATTTAATTCATGTTTCAAATCTGCGATCGTTTAACATGATAATATTATTTATGAAATCTCTTCATCACTAAAAACAAAAAACACAGTCAACCACGAAGGCAACGCACCCGTTCTCGACTGCTGTATGTCACCCGACGGAAATACCGTATTCTCCGTCGGTGCCGACAAGGCCGTACGAATGTGGCAACTCGGCCAAACGCCACCCAACAATGTGCCCCAACAAATCGGATCACATGACCAACCCATCAAATCAGTGGGATTCCTCAAATCTTCCAACATGATTGTTAGTGGAGGATACGACAAGATGCTCAAATTTTGGGATGCACGGCAGCCTAATCCAGTGGCACAGATTCAATTACCGGAGCGTGTGTATGATTTGGATGTGAGTGATAGTTTAATGGTCGTGGCGTGTGCCGGGAGGCATATCCTGACATACAATGTGCAAGGCCAACCGCAGGAACATGAACGGAAGGAAAGTCCATTGAAATTTCAAAGTCGATGTGTAGCCGCATTTCCAGATAATACTGGATATGCCGTGGGAAGTGTCGAGGGGAGGGTGGGGATTCAATATGTGACAAAAGTTCCTGGGAAAGAGTCATTTGCGTTCAAGTGTCATAGAGATGGGAACAATGTGTATGCTGTCAATCATATTGCGTTTCACAAGGGGTATGGAACCTTTTCCACTGTGGGTGCAGATGGAATTGTCAACTTTTGGGATAAGGACAACAAACAACGTTTGAAGGGATTCCCTGCCATTCACCGAACGATTACGTGTGCTCAATTCAATGCACAGGGGAACATGTTTGCATATGCTAGCAGTTATGATTGGAGCAAGGGTAGTTCGCAGCATGCACCCAATACGCCTAATGAGATTTTTGTTCATCATGTGCAGGATGAAGAGATCAAACCCAAGGGAAAGAAGTCAGGATATCGATAAAGTGTAATTTATTTTACTTGGGATCAAAATAGGTTTCATGAATCGAAGAGAATGATAGTATTAATGTTCCTAAATGGAACATATTTATAAAGAATGAAAATGACAAGTTGACGCTTTTTTCCTTGCGTAAGCCAGCCACCATCACTTTCCAAAAGAGAGGCAAGCTTGGTCCGAGGTATTTTTCGTTATCCATCAGCAACAACCACATCCAGCCCCAATTCGTTCTCAAGAGCCCTATCTCTCTTGATGTTACTCTTGCGATAAATGTCATTTTCCTCGATCTTTCTCTCGGCATCAAGCAGGGGATCACTCTCACTCAGTGCATTCAATGCAACTCGGCTCAATATTGGCTTGGGGTTAGAAGGTGACACGCCTGATGGAACAACAATTCGTCGTGGCCATAAGAATTCTGCCGCCACTGCCTTTTGAATTTCTTTGAGAAGTTCTTCTCGTAGCCAAGGTGATTTCGTGATATCAATCTTACTGAGTGAAACATCGAGACCAATACTTGGTGCTTTCGGAAACGATACTAGAATAGCACCAAATCCAGGCGGCTCTTCAGTCAGTGGTGTGAGTACCACTCGAACAACTCCATCAAAGCGCAAGTTTTTGATTGTTACGGGAATTGTTACACCTATCTTTGAGGTCACTTTAACCTTTGCCTTCATCTCACTTGACCAATCGACATCAATGTCTAGAGCAATGGCATCATCAAGATTGTACGTTCGTGCAGACGCCAACTTTGGCCCCTTTGCACCAAAGTCAAACTCTACCAAAGTGATCTTGCGGACGTTCGAATTTCTCAGGTCAGCAAGAGCTTTCACAAAGTTTTCTTTTGCCATTGAGGAAAGCAACTTTGGCGTGAGAGAGTCCACAAAGTATTGCAAAGAAATCAGCCCAGGCGTTCCAATAACCGCACTGTAAATAGATGCTTCAAGTTTGATGGCCTGTACTCCCTCCACGGCTGCCTTTTTGGTAAGGGTGAGCTGTTCCTTGAGCACCTGCCACGCTTCACGCCACTTCCACTGTTTTTTCCGTTCCTCACCGTCATCTATTGAGAGGAGAGTGTCTCGGGCAACTTGTAGACCATATGTAAAAACACTCCAAACGGTTGAAGATACTGCTTTGAATATATTCCACCCACGAAGCATGTTTTCCTTCCCGATGGCAAAGGATGTGGTCACCATAGACAAAACAGTAGAGAAGAAGATACCACCAAGAATGAAGGCTACAAATAGTTGGAATACATGTGTTATGCCGGCGAACCTTGATGATACCGCTGCTGCGTTAATCGATGCTGATATTGGCAGTTGCGCAGCAGCTGGAAACATGTGTAATGTCGCCGTGTTAGTGCGACGGTAAAAGTGATGTTGTAGTGGAGGTGTCAAACACTTGTGACCAAACGGGACTTTCATTTTTGTTTGTCTCAGTTTCGTTCGACCCGGGGAGAAGATGGATCCACCCAGCGGCGACAAAGATGGTGAAGGATGATGCAAGAATGCCATTGTTTTCAATGCGGTTATTATGGTATTGTACGTCTACCGTGCGTCGACCCAATGGTATTGCTTGGTACAACATTCCACAATAAGTTGTACCGACAATATGTACAAAGTTCAGTTGGAAGTTGGAGAATGAGAACAGAGACAGAGATACGAGATGAGAGAAGAGCTCGCGGATGGGGTTCTCTTTTTCAGTTAACCCCTCATATTAACCCCTGTTTCAGATGGTCTTCGTGAAGCGTCAGCACAAGATTCAAGGAGTTCTCATTTTTCGAAGTTTAAGATTCAAAGTTCCAATTAACTTCCCGGCATCACTTCACATGTGGTTTTGAAGAGACACTATCGTCACCTACTTAGATGACATCACCCTTCCATAGAGCACTTCTTTTAGAGACTTAGACACGTTTACCGCGTTCGTTAAAGTTCTTCACGTAGGAATTGGTTATGACGTCATTTTGCAAGTCTCAAGTTGTCGAAGTGTCGCAATCAAAGAGAACCCATTGCTCTGCTTCCTTTTTTTCTGCGAGAAGCACCGAGCGAGCCAAACGCAAGCTGCAACGAAGGGCCTCTGCTTCCAACTTCCAAACTAATGCCGACGTGCTTACAGTTATCAGACACTTTTCATCATCCAACCATTTGGCAAAGTCCATGTCCGACGCAGCTCTCCTCAAAATCATGACAAGCCAGCTACCAAGCCAGAACATCTTACCGCCGCTATCCAAAGGAGGCAAGCGAGGACCTCGCGGTGGCGTATACGATCCTTTCCCCATCAAGCTGCATCGAATGCTGGATGAGGTTAGAGCCGCTGGCTTGGAATCGGTTGTATCATGGCTTGAGCATGGGCGAGCCTTCAGGATCCACCAGCCAAAGGTGTTTGCTGCAACGATCATGTGTCGTTTCTTCAATCAGTCAAAATATACGAGTTTTCAGAGGCAGCTGAACCTCTACGGTGAGTATTTACATGTTCAGTTTTATGTTCTCATCTGTCAGAATACCCTCTCTCATGCAAATACAATGCATTGTACATGTAGGATTCTCTCGATGCGTTCGCGGACCTGACGGTGGCGCCTATCACCACCCATCATTCCTTCGAGGCAAGGCAGCACTTGCTCTGAACATTATTAGGACAAAGATCAAAGGAAACGGCCATAAGACAATGGCACCTCTCGAAGAGCAGCCTGATTTTCATAAAATGGCTCCCCTCAAAAATGAAGCTCCGCCTGTGTGCTTGCCTAAAACACATCCGTTGATGGCAGCTCCAGTATCTCCAACTCCATCCTCACGTTCTTCATTTACATCTCTTGATGGATCCTCTGTTCTCAACGAAAATGAGAGCACACATTTAGATGAAATGAACAAATCCATCTTTATGCATGAACTGGCCATGGGCTGCACCATCCTATGTAAACTACGCCAAGATGATAGAACCGTTTGATCGACGCGCAACATGTGTACATCAACCACACACACACACACACCAATCACACAAATCTAGCCTCTCAAGCAATCGATTTTTTCACTCGCCTCGTCATTCTCCAACTTTTTACTTTTTTACTTAATCCAAAGTGATAAGATTGAGAAGGCTTTTGGATAGCGGCAGACACAAGCCTTGCACATATCAACCGAGCCGCGTCCTACCCCTTTTAACTCTGCAAGAGGCATTTTGACACCACAAAATAAAACCAAACTGATCTAGAGAAGGCTACGTTTCATAAACAAAAAGTCTTCCAATAATGTAACTAATGCACAACATTACTACTACAAAATCTACATAGTCTTCACCTTCACATTATTGTTCCATATTGATCATAGCATCGCAAATTTCCGACCATCGATCAGGATTACTGATGCAATGAGCATGTCCTACTTTTTCCCACACCATCGTTTGAATGTTGTTACGTGATTTGCCTAATCGAGATAATTCCCTCTCAATCTTTTTTGCATTGGCAATCTCATCATTCTTTGCCAAACACACCAACACCTTCACATCAAGGGGAATATCTTCAAGCCACAATTCTGAGTTATACCAAGCAAAGTTCCTTCTGAGATAATACTCGACGAAGAGCTCTGAACTTGCGACTAAATGTATTTTTGTCTCGTTGAAGAATCGTATCAGTTTGCCTATCAAACTGCCAGGTTTTCCATTGTATGAATCCTCATGGTCTGGATTGCGAGTGTAGAGGAAGTTTACAACTACATCAGGTTCATGTAAGAGAATAGACACAGGATCTAGCAAAATCATTGAACGAACTCGGCTTTTCAATTGTGGTGAGTTTATCATCCATGTAAGTTGGCAACTGCCAAACGAGTGACCACAAAGCATAAGGTTATTCACTTGATACGAGTCAAGGTGTTGATGAATAGCTTCCAAAACTCCATGCACAGTATCTTCCTCCGATAAAGCATCAAAGCAAAGAGAATAAGATACGGGCTTGTTTTCAAAGAAGAAGATATCTCTATGACTAGATCTTTCCCCTCGCAAAAGTCCAAGCAGCACCATGGGAAGATACGGAACATGACCGCCTGGAGCAATACCATGAAAGAACAAGAATGGACTATGATGCTGTTGTTGCCTTGTTGCTGAGCGGTGCCAGTATCTCAATCCTTTTTCACAAGTGTATTGTCGAAATCCCATAATGTACAAGACGCAATTCGCTGTGAATTGCATTAGAGCCATTGCTGCATATACACCAAACGGTCGATACAAAGACTGTACTCTTTCAAATGTAAACCATCGTGGAGTGAAAAGAGTATTTCTACCAGGTTCAAATTGCAATCCCGCTTTTGATTGTAAGATTGTGTAGAATTGACCCAGTGCTTCATTCATGTTTGTATCTGATTCCACAGTTGCGTAGTCAACTCCAAAGAAAGCCCATGAAAGGAACTCGTCCATATTATCTCGACGCAGGCTCCCAGTGCTCTTTTGTACATTTTTGTTGTTGACTAGTTGTGGCAAGGAATCATTGGAAGAAGAAGTAAAACCATCGTCATCAGTGACATTGCTTGTTCCTCTAAATGAATACGAAGATAGTGATAGGGGCGGACACAACCCTACACCAAGTGTTGTACTGTCAAGCTGCTCCGAGAATCGTCTATATTTAATGTCATCCACTTTCTTCTTGCAGAACCAAGACTCGATGAAGTTGTAATGAACTTCCGATGCAGACACCACCTCTTGTGCCGACTTGGTCAAATGGTAATGTGCTTCCAGTCGTCGATCAATAATTCGACTCAGCAACTTTACACGTTCACCAACATCTCTGTAATCTCTATAGGGTGCTGGAGGCCTCGTATGGCAGATTTGGTTAGCAAGTGGGATGAGGTTTCGATGGTAATGGAAGAAGAATCCAATTTCGAAGAGAAAGTAGCCAATGAAGAATGTGAGGATGACGACGCCGACGGAAGGTAAACTGGTGATGATAGGCCAACTGATGAAGCTACTAGATGATAATATCATGGTGACGCTGATGCCTTCATTTCATTAATCCTCCGATTACCATAGCAATTCTTGCCCAAGTTTCTTAGATACACTGCACGATATCTTTCCATCGAATGCCAAAAAGAAAAGCGCAAAAGTTGAGGTACTTTCACCTTTAGTCGGGAACAGCTGCTAAAAGGACCTATCACCATAATCTCTTCGAATCTCTTCACGACGGTTTCAGTGATGCTATTCTTAGAGTTTGCTAAGCGAGTTTTTTTATAATCGATGCCAATGATGTGCACTAGAGATGGTCTGCCAACAAAAACGCAAATACCAGCATACTTCATTTACTGTGTGAGATGGAAGATGATGATGTGCACAATGCGCTTTTCCCTTTATTGCTTTATCAACACCACAAGTATGCTCCAGTGTAGTTGCGTTGTATGATCAAGACGATAGTTCAACTAAATGCAGCTGAAGAACATTACCTAGAGAAGAATTATCATCATCATCATCATCATCAAGAGGAACTTAAGCAAGAGACCAACTATTATAGAGGCGACAATGATTCCATCACCAGTATTTGTAAAATACGACTCCGCACTATTTGACGCTATCCATCGAGATGTTCCAACATTTCTTCCTCCAGAGGACCACAAGGAAGCCATCACTTGGATCTTATCCATTGCCGGAGCAATTACCCTTTTCCATCTTGTACTGTTGCAAATAGTAAGAGTGTGGCAGGGGAGCAAGGAGACGACACATGCTACATGGAAGGCATCTTATCAACTTACCAATCTACTCGTCAACCTTATCCTTGGATGTGTCGGTATATACTATCAACTTTTCAGAATCAAATCAGACGAAGCGATATTAGACCGAATTGTAGGCAATGAGCACATGATGCTCTTCTCGGCAGGTCAAGTGGGTTATCAATTATGGGCTCTACCAATTGGAATTATCTTTGTCGGTGAAACGAAATCAATGATCATTCATCACGTGGCTGTCATTTGTGTCGGGTCGGTAACTGCATTCATCAGTAGTGGCTTTCGATATTTTACACCCTACTTTTATGGGGCGATTGAAATTAGCAGTGTGCCTCTCTCGGTAATGAATTCTTTCAAGAACAATCCCGATTGGATCAAGAAATACCCAGGTGCTTACAAAAATGTTAGATTGGTGTTTGGCATTACCTTTCTGCTCGTCAGAGTGGTTCTATGGACGCCAATATACTGGAACTTTGTCTCTCTCGCGTCGATGCTTCTGTATTCAAGTGATGTTGTCAGTACACAAATCATATTGTCAATCTTTATCCTTGCTTCACTGGTTCTAACTATTCTGCAATACTTCTGGGCGAGTAAAATCGTCGGTGCTTTAGTCAAAGGAGGGCCAAAGAAGAAGAAGGAGGCAAAGAAGGTGGATTAATCGTACTCACTTGCTCTAATGATAACATTGTAACTTCGCGAAGATTAGGTATGTACTTTAATAGATTAGACTTGGTAGCATATTCTTCAGGGCGGCATCCTCAAGGCACCATCCAGACGAATCACTTCACCGTTCAAATATGGATTTGTTATAATGCTACCAACAAGTTGAGCATAATAAATAGGGTCACCCAATCTATTGGGACAAGGAACATTCTTCACTAACTCCTTGTGAACTTTCTCGGGTAACCCGGCAAGAAGTGGTGTCATGAAGAGTCCAGGAGCTATTGTCATTACTCTAACTCCAACTGGAGCTAGATCTCTTGCCATGGGCAGAGTCATCCCTACCACCCCACCCTTACTTGATGCATAGGCAACCTGTCCAATTTGTCCATCGTATGCTGCCACACTTGCTGTATTGATTATAACACCCCTCAGACCATTATCGTCTGCAGGTCGCTGAGCCATCCTATCCGCAGCCATTCGAGCAAGATTGAAAGTTCCGACTGTGTTAACTTGCATTGTTTTTGAGAATTCTTCTAATGAATGCAAGCGAGTTGTCACTGATCCATCCCCTGCTATCTTTTGCGAAAGCGTCTTTCTTGCTGGAGCAACACCTGCGCAGTTTACTGCCACAGTCACTTGCTCACCAAACTCTTCTTCTGTCATATCCAAAGCGCTTGAAATGTCATCTTCACTTTGGACATCTGCCTGAGAAAACTTGAGGCTGCCATTGCTGTTGTTGTCGTTACAGACGGATGCTTCCATTTTCAAGAAATGCTCTTGCGCTTGTGGGAGATCTGCCACCATGACGCGAGCCCCATTCCTTGCGAGGTAAGAAGCCGTGGCAGCTCCGAGTCCAGAGGCACCTCCTGATATGATTGCTACGACGTTTCGGTACATTGTTTTGCTCTATTGTAGCAGTGTTCTGACGGAGGCGAGAACTTATGGATGTCATGGTGATTTTTTGGATTCGCGGAATTTTTG
>Ga0209652_1001775_pt1 | contig 17386 bp, 15 predicted proteins | sample SaaInl74LU_5_DNA_FD_184641 | JGI IMG/M metagenome (GOLD analysis project Ga0209652, IMG submission 184641) | Marine microbial communities from expanding oxygen minimum zones in the Saanich Inlet - ESP_74LU_5_DNA (SPAdes) (version 2) | ecosystem: Environmental > Aquatic > Marine > Intertidal zone...
CTAACCACCGTGCAGGCCGCCAACGAAAGCCATATCGGTGGCGAGGACATCGCCCTTGAGGTGGTTTGGGAGGATGACGACCTGATCGTCGTCAACAAACCGGCAGGCATGGTCGTCCATCCCGCGCCGGGCAGCCCGTCCGGCACGCTTGTCAACGCGCTTATCCATCATTGTGGCGACACCCTGTCAGGTGTTGGCGGCGAAAGGCGTCCGGGCATCGTCCACCGCATCGACAAGGAAACGAGCGGCCTTCTGGTGGCGGCCAAATCGGACCGGGCGCATCACGGTCTGGCCGATCAGTTCGCCGCCCACACGGTCGAGCGACACTATCTGGCCGTCTGCTACGGGGTGCCCGACCCGAACGATCCCCGTCTGCATGGCATCAAGGGCACGAGCTTTGAGCCGGGCAATATCCTCAAGATCCAGACCCAGTTGGCCCGCCACAAGACGGATCGGCAACGGCAGGCCGTGCTATGGCATGGCGGACGTCATGCGGTGACGCGGGCGCGCATTATTGAGCGGTTTGGGGTACCCCCCACGGCAGCGCTGCTCGAATGCTGGCTTGAAACCGGGCGCACCCACCAGATCCGGGTGCATATGGCCCATTGCGGCCACGGCCTGATCGGCGATCCGGTTTACGGGGGCAAGCGCAAGCTGTCGCCCAAGGCGATTTCTGCCGCCGGTGTCGAGGCGGCGCGCCTATTCCCGCGTCAGGCGCTGCATGCCGCGACCCTGGGGTTTGAGCATCCGGTATCAGGCGAAGACCTGCGGTTTGAGGCGGAGTTGCCGGAAGATATGGCAAATCTTGTCGCATCCTTGCGCGGCTGACACTGTTACTCCCCAACGCATGTGCGTGAACGCACTGAAATGCCCCTCGCAAAGCGTTGGCAGTAGGTTCATCCTTTAGTCATACTTTTTGTGGCAGAGCTTCTTGAAACCGATTGAGGCCAACCACATCTCCCATGTTAAGCCCTTATACATAAGGAGGGGATCATGACGACATATGCAAATCTTCCGGCCCCGTCGCCGGAACAGGGAATGAACCGCTACCTGCAGGAAATCCGCAAGTTTCCCCTGCTGGAACCAGAAGAGGAATATATGCTGGCCAAGCGCTGGGTGGACCATGAGGATACCGAAGCCGCTCACCGCATGGTGACCAGCCACCTGCGTCTGGCTGCCAAGATCGCCATGGGCTACCGTGGCTACGGCCTGCCGCAGGCAGAGGTGATTTCCGAGGCGAACGTGGGCCTGATGCAGGCCGTCAAGCGGTTTGACCCCGAAAAGGGGTTTCGCCTGGCGACCTATGCCATGTGGTGGATCCGCGCGTCGATCCAGGAATACATCCTGCGGTCGTGGTCGCTGGTGAAACTTGGCACCACCTCTGCCCAGAAAAAACTGTTCTTCAACCTGCGCAAGGCCAAGGCCCGGATCGGAGCCCTTGAAGAAGGCGACCTGCGGCCCGAAAACGTGGCCCAGATTGCCCACGACCTTGGCGTGACCGAGGATGAGGTCGTGTCGATGAACCGGCGCATGTCGGGGGGCGACGCGTCCCTTAATGCAATGGTCGGATCGGACGGCGAATCTGCGACGCAGTGGCAGGACTGGCTCGAGGACGAGGATGCCGATCAGGCTGGTCAATACGAGGAACGCGACGAGCTTGAATCGCGGCGTGCCTTGCTGGCCGAAGCGATGGAAGTGCTGAACGAACGGGAAAGGGACATTCTGGCGCAGCGTCGGTTGCAGGACAATGTGGTGACGCTGGAAGACCTGTCCAGCCAGTACAACGTCAGTCGCGAGCGCATTCGCCAGATCGAGGTGCGCGCCTTTGAAAAGCTGCAAAAACGGATGCAGGAGCTGGCCCGCGAAAAGGGAATGCTGACCGCAGCCTGAGGTCTTTGACCGGTCGCGACCCTGAAATCAAACCCCGCCGGATCGCTCTGGCGGGGTTTTTTGTGGTACTGGCAGACAAGCCCGCCGACAGACGATAAACTTTGGTGGACGAATGGGAGAAGACGATGAGCAAGACAATTCGATGGGGCATTCTGGGGGCGGCGAATTTCGCCCGGGAACATATGGGACCGGCCATTCATATGGCCGAAGGGGCAGAGCTTGCAGCACTTGCCACCAGTTCACCAGCAAAGGCCGGGCCTTTCGCAGCCTTTGCGCCGGGGCTTCACATCCACGACAGCTATGACGCGCTGCTGGCCGATCCGGACATCGATGCGGTCTACATCCCCTTGCCCAATCATCTGCATGTCGACTGGACCATCAAGGCGCTTGAGGCCGGCAAGCATGTTTTGTGCGAAAAGCCGATCACCCTGCAAGCCTCCGATTTCGATCGTCTGATCGCCGCCCGCGACGCCAGCGGCAAGCTGGCCGCCGAAGCCTTTATGATTGTGCACCACCCCCAGTTTGTCCGGGCTCGGGAACTGGTGCAGGGCGGGACGATTGGCAATCTGGTCCATGTGGATACGGTGTTCAGCTACAACAACACCGATCTTTCCAACATCCGCAATCAGGCAGAGGCCGGCGGTGGGGGCTTGCCCGATATCGGGGTCTATACCTTTGGAGCGGCCCGCTTTGTGACCGGGCAAGAGCCGGACAAGATCCTGTCCGCCCGTCTGCGCTTTGAAAACGGCGTTGATGTCTTTGCCCAGATAGCGGCAGATTTTCCGGGCTTTACCTATGGGGCTGTCGTCTCGACCCGTCTCTTCAACCGGCAGGAAATTGTGTTTCATGGCGACGAAGGGCTGTTGCGGCTGACCTGTCCATTCAACGCCAATGTGCATGACATGCCCCGGCTAGAGGTGGAAACCGCCGGGATGACGGTGACCACGCAACGCTATCCGGGTATCAATCAATATGTCATTCAGGTTGAGAACTTTTGCAAAAGCGTCCGGGACGGTGTGGCCTACCCTTGCCCGCTTGAGTTCAGCCGGGGCACCCAGGACATGATCGATATGGTCTTTGCCGTAGGCGGCAGAGGCTGACAAAGAGGAGACCAACAATGCCTTTGAGTGACGACGATAAGGCCATGGGCCGAATGACGGGCGAACAGAACGAACCGGCGCAGCCTGAGAACATGGTTCTGCGGCTGGTCCATATGATCCTGATCGCCATCATGATCTCGATCGCGCAGACCGTTCTGGGGGTCGTGACGGTGATCCAGTTCGTCATCATGCTGATCAACCAGCGCCAGCCGAACGAGAATCTGGCGGAATTCGGAACCTCGCTGGGGATCTGGATCGCCAAGGCTGCCCGCTACCAGACAGCCGCGTCAGAGGTGAAACCCTGGCCTTGGACCGAACTGGACTGAAGTTGGGGGATGGACAGGTAAGGTGGGTTTAAACCCACCTTACTTTGACGCCTGCCTATTCTTTTTCCATCGCTTCGAGTTCGTCGATCATGCCTTCAATCATCGACAAGCCTTTGGCCCAGAAGTCGGGGTCGGATGCATCAAGGCCGAAGGGCGCCAGAAGCTCTTTGTGATGCTTTGACCCACCGGCTTTGAGCATGTCAAAGTACTTTTCCTTAAAGCTTTCTCCGCTTTCCTCGTAGACTGCGTAAAGCGCGTTCACGAGGCCGTCTCCGAATGCATAGGCATAGACGTAGAAGGGCGAATGGACGAAATGCGGGATATAGGCCCAGAAGGTCTCATAGCCCTCCATATAGTCGAAGGCCTCACCCAGGCTTTCTGCCTGCACTGACATCCACAAGGCATTGATATCGTCTGGCGTCAGTTCGCCCTGACCACGTGCAGCGTGCAGTTTGCATTCGAAATCGTAAAAGGCGATCTGGCGCACGACGGTGTTGATCATATCCTCGACCTTGCCAGCCAGCAGGGTCTTGCGTTCGTCGGTTGTCTTGGCCGCCCCAAGAAGTTTCTTGAAGGTCAGCATCTCGCCGAAAACCGATGCGGTCTCGGCAAGGGTGAGGGGGGTGGAGGACAGCAATTCGCCCTGTCCTGCCGCCAGAACCTGGTGCACACCGTGGCCGAGTTCATGGGCCAGCGTCATGACATCGCGGGGCTTGCCCAGGTAGTTGAGCATGACATAGGGGTGCACTTCGGTGACCGTGGGGTGGGCAAAAGCGCCCGGAGCCTTGCCCGGTTTGACCCCTGCATCGATCCAGCCACTGGTGAAGAAGGGCTTGGCCAGTTCGGCCATGCGGGGATCGAAGTCGGCATAGGCCTCCATGACCGTCTTTTCGGCCTCGTCCCAGCTGACGGTCCGCGTTGCCTCGATCGGCAGGGGAGCGTTGCGGTCCCAGACCTCCATCCGGTCCAGCCCGAGCCATTTTGCCTTGAGCTTGTAATACCGGTGCGAGAGGCGCGGATAGGCGTCCACGACCGCATTTCGAAGCGCCTCTACCACCTCGGGCTCGACATGGTTGGACAGGTGCCGCCCAGTTTGCGGTGTCGGCATGCCGCGCCAGCGATCCTCGATCTCTTTTTCCTTGGCCAGCGTGTTGTGGATACGCGAGAAGGTCTTGACGTGCTGCCCAAAGACCTTTGCCAGAGCGCGTGCCCCTGCCTCGCGCCGGGACCGTTCGGGATCGGTCAGAAGGTCGAGTGTGCCTTCGATGTTCAGCTCTTCCCCGTCAACGGAGAATGTGAGCCCGGCGATCGTCTCGTCAAAGAGCCGGTTCCAGGCGGCTGCGCCCACGGTGGACTGATCATGCAGGAACTTTTCCAACTCGTCCGACAGTTGATAGGGCTTCATCGCCCGCATCCGGTCAAACACCGGCTTGTAGCGCGCCAGATCGGCGTTGGCGGCCTGCAGCGAGGCCAGGTGCCCTTCGTCCAGCCGGTTGAATTCCAGCCCCCAGAAAACCAGCGGCGTGGTATAGGCGGTGATCCGGTCCTGGCAGTCGGACAGGAACTTTGCCCGCTCTGAGTCTGTGGTCATCTGGTAGTAGCGCAACCCGGCATAGGACATGATCCGCCCCGCGATCACGTCGATCTTTTCATAGCGCAGCACGGCATCAAGCAGCCCGTCCGCGTCAAGCTGGTCAAGTTTGCCTTCATAGGCCTGGGCGAAATCGGCGCAGGCCGTCTCAAGCCAGTCCATATCCCGCTTGATCTCGGTCGAGGAGGCGTCCGGGTAAAGATCCGTCAGATCCCATTCGGGCAGTTTGCCCAGGTTCTTGCCGCCATTGGCGTTGGCATCGAAGACGGGGCGGGGCAGTTGCATCGGAAACCTCATGTTTTTGCTGGTCCTTACATAGTGTGCCGTCGCGCGGGTGGAAAGTGCGGAGCCTCCGGCGGGAGTATTTGGGACAAAGCGAAGGGGGATGGTGAGGGGTTACCCGAACTGTGCCAGCACCAGGCGCAGGTCCTCGAGCGTGTTGACCTCGCTGGCCGGTTTGTCCTGCCGCCAGCGCGCCATGCGCGGGAACCGGAGGGCCACGCCGGATTTGTGGCGCGGCGAGGCCTGGATCCCCTCAAAGGCGATCTCGAACACAAGGGTTGGAGTGACCTGCCGGACCGGGCCGAAGCGTTGTTGCGTGTTCTTGCGCACCCAGGCGGTGATCTCGCGGAATTCTGCGTCGGTCAGGCCGGAATACGCCTTGGTGAAGGGGACAAGGCTGTCCCCATCGCGCACGGCGAAGGTGAAGTCGGTGAAAAGGTTGGCCCGTCTGCCTGAGCCGGCCTGAGCATAGATCATGACCGCGTCGATGGTCAGGGGATCGACCTTCCATTTCCACCAATCCCCTTTTTTGCGCCCCGCGAGGTAGGGGCTGTCGAGCCGCTTGAGCATGAGACCTTCGGCGCCGAGGTCCCGGCTTTCGTCGCGGGCGCGGGCGAGGGCCTCGAGGTCCCCAAACGGCACTTGCGGTGACAACCGCAGCGGCAGGCCGGGGGGCAGGCCGGCGCAGAGCGATTCGAGCTGCTTTCGTCGCGCCGAGAAGGGCTGCAGCCGGATGTCCTTGCCGCCGGCCTCGAGCAGGTCGTAGGCCATCAGGATCACTGGTGCCTCGATCAGCAGCTTTTTCGGGACGGTCTTGCGCCCGATCCGCTTTTGCAGGGTTGCAAAGGGCAAGGGGCCATTGATGTCATGGGCGAGGATCTCGCCGTCGATCACCGTGCCGGCTGGCAGGACGTCCTTGAGCACGGCCAGTTCAGGGAACCGGTCCGTCATCACCTCTTCCCCCCTGCTCCACAGGTGGTGTGATCCGGCCCGGCAGATCAGCTGGCCCCGGATGCCGTCCCATTTGCGTTCGGCGGACCAGGCTCCGATGGGGGTAATCTGGTCCGCCGCTTCAAGCCCGTAGGCCAGGTAGAAGGGGTAGGGCCGCGACAGGGCGGCTGTCGGGTCGGGCGCCTCGATCAGCCGGTGCCAATCGGTTGTTTCGGGGGTCCAGTTGCCCATCAGCCGGTGTGTCAGTTCGGCCTCGTCTATGCCGGTGGCAAGGGCCAGGGCGCGTGTCATCAGTTTCTGGCTGACCCCGACCCGGAAACCGCCCGTCAGCAGTTTGGTGAACAGGAACCGCTCGGTTGGCGGCAGGCTGTCCCAGGCGGCCAGAATGCCAGCCTTGCGGCTTGCATCGTCTTGTGCCGAGAGAGTCCTGAGATGTCCGATCCAGTGGGTGAGGCTGTGATCGGAGGTGGTCGTGGCGGGCGGCAGGATCAGGGCGATCGTTTCGGCCAGATCCCCCACCACCGGGTAGCATTCTTCAAACAGCCACAAGGGCAGCCCGGCCTTTTCCGCCGCCCATTCCCGCAGCACCGTGGCGGTGATCAACCGCCGTGGCCGCCGACCCGAGAACAAGGCGATGGTCCAGAGCCGGTCGTCCTCGGGGGCCTCGCGGAAGTAGCTGGCGAGGGCCTCGACCTTGGCCTTGGTCGAGGTGGTCTGGTCGACGGAGGCGTAGAGGGCTGCGAACCGCTTCATGTGCCTTGCGCCTCGGTCTCGGTCCCTGCCTCGGTTCCGACCTCGGGGTCGGAAGTCGTGCTGTCCAGCCCTTCGCCCTCGTATTCGCCCTCGTACTCGGTGGCCACGATCCGGGCGTCATATCCCTGATCTTCAAGCCAGCGCCGGAACACGGAAGTATAGCCGTGGGTGACGAAGATCCGTTCGGCTCCGGTGGCCTTTATGGCGGTGTTCAATCCCTCCCAATCCGCGTGGTCGGACACGATAAAGCCCCGGTCGGCCCCCCGTCGGCGCCGCACCCCCCGCAGGGCCATCCAGCCGCTGGCAAAGGCGCTGGAGCGGTCGGCCCCGAACTGTCGTGCCCATGTGCCGGACAGGGCCGAAGGCGGGGCCAGCACCATGGCCCCCATGTGGGCCTTGCGGTCGAGTCCGGGGGTGACGCGGCCGGGGGATACGCGGATCGTGTCGGGCAGGGCGATCCCTTGCCCGCGCAGGACGGCGTTGGTGTTCTCGATGGCCCCATGCGTCAGGATCGGCCCGATGGCCGGGTCCAGAAGCGCCATCAGCCGTTGCGCCTTGCCCAGCGAATAGGCCCCCAGAAGCGAGGTTCGGCCAGCGGCGGCATTGGCCTGCCACCAGCCGTTGATCTCGGCCTTCAGGACGTCGGGGGCGGTCCATTTGAAGACTGGCAGCCCAAAGGTGCATTCGGTGATGAAGGCGTGGCAAGCTACAGGCTCGAACGGGTCGGACAGGCCATCGTCGACGACCTTGTAGTCGCCCGACACCACCCAGACCTCGCCGCCGACCTCGACCCGGATCTGGGCCGATCCGGGGACATGGCCCGCCGGGTGAAACGAGACCTGTGCCCCGCCGATCTGCCGGGTCTCGGCATAGGGGATGGTGTCGACTGTGATGTCACCCAACCGGTGGCGCATGACGGGCGCGGCGATGGTGGTGCAAAGATAGGCGCCCATACCGGGGCGGGCATGGTCGGCATGGCCATGGGTGATGAGCGCCCGTGGCACCGGTCGCCAGGGATCAATGTAAAAATCGCCGGCCGGGCAGTAGATGCCGCGATCGGTAAAGGTCAGGACTGCGCTCATGAAGCGGAGCCTAGCGCGGTTGGCAGCGCAGGGAAGGGTGCTTGGGACTTGTGCCTGTGCCCGCTCTGTGGTCGCCTGTCGACAAAAGAGGAGGACAACCCATGCGAACAGCAGGTCTCAAGGCGCGGATGGCGGCGGGCGAGGTGCTTAGCGGCACGTTCATCAAGATCCCGGAGGTTTCGGTCATCGAGGTGCTGGCGGGGTCCGGCCTCGATTTTCTGTGTCTGGATGGAGAGCATTCACCGTTTGACCGGGCCCGGATGGACGCCTGTCTGGCCGTGGCGCGAGCGCTGGATTTCCCGGTGCTGGTCCGGGTCGGCGCCGGCACGCCCGAGGCGATCTTGCAGGCGATGGATGCAGGTGCCGTGGGTGTCGTGGTGCCGCATGTGGATTCGGTTGAAAAGGCGCAGGCCGTGGCCAAGGCCGCCCATTTCGGGCGCGGAGGTCGCGGCTACGCCGGGTCGACCCGGTGGGCTGGTTTCGCGACGCGGCCGATGGGCGATATCCTGGATCAGGACGCGCAGACCATCGTCATCGCCCAGATCGAAGAGCCTGAAGGGGTCGATGCGGTGGCCGAAATCGCTGCGGTGCCCGGAATTGACGCCCTTTTTGCAGGACCTGCCGATCTTTCGGTCGGCTACGGCGAACGCACGGTGGGCACCCCGGCCCTGACGGCGGCCCTTGCCGCCATCGGGGCAGCGACAAAGGCCGAAGGCAAGGCCTTTGTGACCTGGGTGCCCGATGCGCAGGTGGCCAAGGACTGGTCCCGGCATGGCGTGACGATTTTCTTTGTGGCGTCCGAGCATAGCTGGATGCGCGCGGGCGCGGTCGAGGTAGCCAAGGGTATCGCCGAGATCGGCGGTTAACCGACGCGGGCCTGGGCGGATTGCCTGACAAAATGCGCGGCCACCCGGTCGAACATTATCCCGCGCACCTCGGGCGTTTCCATCATGATCTCATGCCGGGCACCCTCAACCTCGATCAGGACACCGCCGGGCCACGCCTTCATGCGATCGCGAATGCGACCTGGGTCCACGATCACCTCGTCCGAGCCGAGGAACGTTAGTGCGGGGATCTGTGGTGCGCCTTTTCTGGCCAGGTCCAGCATCTCGAAGAGTGATTCGTTCAGCCAGCGCAGCGATGGACCGCCCAGTCCCATGTCGGGCTGCTGGCGCAGATGCTCTTGCAACCAGGCAAAGATGTCGGGGTCGGAGGTCAGATGGTTTTCGTCGAACGTGGTCCGCAAGACATAGCTGTCCGGTGTCTGGCCGGGGGCCATAAAATGGGACATCCGCAATTGTCTGCTGACCGAAGACAGGGTCCAGGCAACAGGGCGCAGGGCAGAGGCCATCTGAATGCCCCACATGGGCGCTGTAAAGGCGCAGGCCCCGACCGGCAGGCCCTTGTAGAGGGAGCGTAGCCCGATGCAGCCGCCCATCGAATGGGCCAGCAAGTAATAGGGCTTTGGAAGACCGCTGGCCCGCACATGCTCCATCATGGCGGACACATCGCGCTGGTAGTCGGAAAAAGAATCGACATGCCCCAGCATCCGCGACGGGCGGAGCCTGTCGGCCAACCCTTGCCCCCGCCAGTCGATGGTGACAGTGGCAAAGCCGCGATCCCGCAGATCGCGGGCAGCCCGGCCATATTTCTCAACGTATTCAGAGCGGCCGGGGAAAAGCAGCACGGTTCCCTTTGGGGCGTCCAGTCCCCAGTGCCCCACCCGGATGCGGACATCATCCGATGTCTTCAGCCAGAAGGCGGCCCCATCAGCGGGGCCGTCTGCCAGGTCGGGAAAATATGGCGCGGTCTGGGCCAATTCGGTCCCTCCGTTTTGGTCTAGCCCATCACCTTACGTTAACCCAGGACGCCTGACAGTTTCATGGCCATCCCCATGTCTCCGTCTACGGCAAGCTTGCCGGTCATGAAGGCAGCGGTCGGGTTCAGGTCCCCCTCCAGAATCGATCTGAATGTATCGGTGTCCGCAGTCAGTGTCACATCTGCGCCATCATCGCCGGCATGGGCGCCGTCGCTGTCGATGATGATGGACCCTTCGCCCTCGATGACGAATTTGGCGATGCCGTCAAAACCCTGACCGCCCATCTTTGCATTCAGGGCTGCCACGGCCTCCTGCACAACGTCGCTCATTCGATTATCCTTTCTTCAATGTGATGTTGGGGGCCTAGTCACAGCCACCATGTACGCTACAGTTGGGATATGATGTCACGCACCGCCTACTTCAAATATACCGTAGCGGCACTCTTGTTGTCTTGGGGCATTTCCGTGCCCGCACTGGCCGATCAGGCGCGGATCGACGATCTTTTGGGCCAGTTAAAAGACGCCGAGTCGGGCATGGCCGAGCGGATCGCTACCGAAATCCAGACAGAGTGGTCCAAGAGCGGGTCGCCCGCGATGGACCTTCTGTTGCGGCGCGGCCAGGACGCGCTTGAGGCTGGCGACCCGGGCATGGCGGCCGAGCACCTCACGGCGGCCATCGATCACGCACCGGACTTTGCCGAAGCCTATAGTGCGCGGGCCAATGCCTACTACCGTCTTGGTCTTGTTGGTCCCGCGATCGAGGATCTAAGGGTTGCCCTGGTCCTCAATCCGCAGAACTTCTACGCCCTTCGCGGCTTTGGTGTTCTGCTTGAGGAAATGGGCCGGACCGAAGATGCCCTTGCGATTTTTCGTCAGGTACACGACATCTACCCCAGTGAGCCCGGCACCGCCGAGGCAATCGACCGACTTGAACGAATGCTTGAAGGGCAGGCGCTCTAGGCTTTTGGGCCTGCCTTCCGACAGGCCATGAACCGGGGAACGACAATGCAGGGCCAATCCCGGATCACGGCCGTTCTAGGCCCGACCAATACCGGCAAGACCCATTACGCGATCGAACGGATGATGGGCTATCGGACCGGCGTAATCGGCCTGCCGTTGCGTCTTTTGGCGCGCGAGGTTTATGACCGCATCGTCGCCATCCGCGGCCCCTCCGTCGTCGCCCTCGTCACCGGAGAAGAGCGGATCGTCCCGGCCCGGACCCAGTATTGGGTCTGCACCGTCGAGGCGATGCCCGAGGGGATGGGGTGCGATTTCCTTGCCGTCGATGAAATCCAGCTTTGCGCGGACCCTGAACGCGGGCATGTCTTTACCGACCGCCTTTTGAATGCGCGGGGCCAGCACGAAACCCTTTTCCTCGGCTCGGCCACCATGCGAAACGCGATCGCCGCGCTGGTGCCCGGAGTGCAGTTCATGGCGCGGGAAAGGTTTTCGACCCTGACCTATTCCGGTTCGAAAAAGATAAGTCGAATGCCCGAAAGGGCCGCCATCGTCGGGTTTTCGGTTGATAATGTTTATGCGATAGCCGAGCTGATCCGGCGCACCAAGGGCGGTGCGGCGGTGGTCATGGGCGCACTCAGCCCCCGGACGCGCAATGCCCAGGTCGAGATGTACCAGAATGGCGACGTCGATTATCTCGTGGCCACCGATGCCATCGGGATGGGGCTGAACCTTGATATCGCCCATGTCGCGTTTTCGTCGCTGATCAAGTTTGACGGTCATCGCATGCGCCATCTGGCAGCGGATGAGCTTGCCCAGATCGCGGGCAGGGCGGGCCGCCACATGGCCAACGGCACCTTCGGCGTGACCGGCGAGGCGCCGCCCTTGGACGATGAGATTATCGGGGCGATCGAGAACCACCAGTTCCGGCCTGTTGGCCGGCTGATGTGGCGCAACTCCCGGCTTCAGTTCGGCAATGTGACCCGCCTGATCAAGACGCTTGAAGAACGGACCGAGAATCAATGGCTGACCCGCGTGCGGGAAAGTGACGATCTGGCCGCCCTCAAGGCGCTGGCCGCCGATGCAGAAGTAATGGCCCGCGCCAGCGACGGCCCCTCGGTCGCGCTTTTGTGGGATGTTTGCCGGATTCCCGATTTCAGGGGGATCAGCCGGCCGGAACACGCGGGCCTTTTGAGCCAGATCTTTGGTTTCCTGCATCAATATGGCCGTGTCCCGGATGACTACATGGCCACACAAATGTCGCGCATCGACCGGACCGACGGTGATATCGATACGCTGAGCAAACGGTTGGCGTATATTCGCACATGGACCTATGTTGCCCAGCGGAAAGGCTGGACCCGCGACGAAACCCATTGGCGTGAGGCGACACGCGCTGTAGAAGACCGCCTGTCGGATGCCTTGCACGGGGCGCTGACCCAAAGATTTGTGGATCGGCGGACAAGTGTTCTTGCCCGGCGGCTCAAGCAAAAGGAGGTCCTCGTGGCCGAAGTGAATGACAAAGGCGAAGTGACGGTAGAAGGGGAATTCCTGGGCCGTCTCGAAGGCTTCAGGTTCCGTGCGGACAAGGCCGGAACACCAGACGAGGCCAAGACCCTGCGTCAGGCCACGGTGCAGGCTCTTGCACCCCAGTTTCATCTCAAGGCGGACCGCTTTTACAACGCACCGGATACCGAGATCGATTTCACCGAACAGGGTGGGTTGATGTGGGGCGAAAGTGCTGTGGGCAAGCTGGCCTCGGGCTCTGGCCCGCTTAAGCCTTTGGCCGTTCCTTTTGTCGATGAAGAAGCAGGGCCCGATGTCATCGCAAAGGTGCAGCGCCGCCTGCAGCACTTTATCGACCGCAAGATCGCCTCTGCGATGGAGCCTTTGCTGGCACTTCAGTCGGACGAAATGCTGGCCGGGCTTGCCAAGGGTTTTGCCTACCGTCTGGTCGAAGGATTTGGCATTCTCCCTCGCGGTGAGGTCGCAGAAGAGGTCAAGGCGCTGGATCAAGAAGCCCGGGGTGCCTTGCGCAAACACGGGATTCGCTTCGGCCAGTTCACCGTTTTCATGCCGCCCCTGCTCAAGCCTGCGCCGACCCGGTTGCGGCTGGTTCTTTGGTCGCTTGCCACAGGATTGGACGAATTCCCTGAAAGCCCGCCCCCTGGCGTGGTCACTGTGCAGGCTGCAAAGGATGCGCCGAACGGCTATTTTGCCATGTCCGGATACCGTGCCGCAGGCGAACGGGCGATCCGTATCGACATGCTGGAACGGCTTGCCGACATGCTGCGCGACAAGGATTCGCGTGGTGGGTTTGAGGCCAATCCCGATATGCTGTCCATCACCGGTCTGACGCTGGAGCAATTTGCCGAACTGATGGGAGGCCTTGGCTACAAGGCCGAACGGGGCGAGCGCGAGAAGGTCAAGCTTGCTGCCGCACCTAAGGCGGATGCTGCAACCGACGAGGTGAGTGAGGCCAAGCCGGCCGACGCTGAAAATGCGCCCGCACAAGCCGCAGAGAGCGCCGATGTTGAGGTGACAGCCGAAGCGCGTGAAACCGAAGCGCGTGAAACCGACGTTGCTAAGACCGCCCAAGCTGATACAGTTGTGCCGGTTGAAGTTGCGACAGGCGCAGATGAGGCCAGCGCATCCGAAGGTTCGGCGCCGGAGGTTCTCGAACCAGCGGCTGAAATGGAAGTGTTCTACACCTTCACATGGGCCCCTCGTGCCCCCCGCCGGGACCGTGCGCCACAAGGGCGGCGTCCTGAAGGTGGCAATCGCGGCAAAGAGGCAACCGGCGACGCCCCCAAGGGCAAGGGCCCCCGGGGCAAGCCAAAGGGCAAGGGCAACAGGACACGCGACGAGGTCCAAGGCGGTCGCAACAAGCCCCAGCAGTTCGAAGCCCGTCCGCGCAAGGACAAGCCGATCGACCCTGACAACCCGTTTGCGGCCGCCCTGTCCGGTTTCAAACCTAAGTGAGGCGCGGCGTTTGAGCGCAGAGGGGCGCGAGACGATCCGGCTGGATAAATGGCTTTGGCAGGCGCGCTTCTTCAAGACGCGGACCCTTGCCTCGGGCCTGGTGTCGCGGGGGCGGGTGCGGGTGAACAGCCAGCCTGTCAGCAAACCCGCCCGGGCCGTCGGGGCAGGCGATGTCCTTACGTTTCCTCAGGGCGATGCGGTGCGGGTGGTGCGTATCCTTGCCTGCGGCGACCGGCGCGGACCCGCCCCCGAGGCGCAGGCGCTTTATGAGAATATGTCCGAACCCGTCACGCGCCATGTTGACCCTGCGACCACCGGGCCCAATCCGAAATACGAGGGCAAGGGGCGCCCCTCGGCACGTGAGCGTCGACAATCGGATGGGCCTGATTGGTCCTGATGGTCATCCGCGCTTGAATGATCGGTATGCCTGCTCTAGCTAGACCTCTGACACTTTTTGGCACGAATTCCGGACCGGCCCATGACCTATATCGTGAACGACAACTGCATCGCCTGCAAATACACCGATTGTGTTGAGGTGTGCCCCGTGGATTGCTTCTACGAAGGTGAGAACATGTTGGTGATCCATCCCGACGAATGCATCGATTGCGGTGTGTGCGAACCGGAGTGCCCGGCGGACGCGATCCGGCCGGATACCGAGCCGGATATGGAAAAGTGGGTAGAGTTCAATCGCAAGTATGCGGCCCTCTGGCCGGTCATCATCACCAAGAAAGACCCGCTGCCGAATGCCGAAGAGATGGACGGAAAGACCGGCAAGATCGACTTGTTCTCTGAAGCGGCAGGCGAAGGCGGCTGATCTGATTCGGTTGCGTTGAACGGCCTTTTCGGGCGACTTTTATTGTCATGCGCCCGCAAACAGTGGTTTTCTGCTGGCCCGTAAGGCATGCGCTTTCTTTGATGCGTTTTTTGTGATATACTTGTTTCATATGTTGCCGCTTGAACCTTGATCCATACCCACAGCCACGTTGCCTGACGGAGACCACCGCGGTTCCGCCGGGTTTCTTGTGGCATCTGGTCTGGGTCATTTTGGAAGGACGCCATGAGCAAGACTAAGAAGAACGAATTCCGCCCCAATGATTTTGTGGTCTACCCTGCGCACGGCGTTGGCAAGATCGTGTCGATCGAAGAGCAGGAAGTGGCAGGCATGAGCCTCGAACTTTTCGTGATCTCTTTCGAGAAGGATAAGATGACCCTGCGGGTGCCAACGCACAAGGCAACAGACGTTGGCATGCGCTCCTTGTCCTCGCCCGACGTTGTCGCGCACGCGATGAAGACCCTCAAGGGCAAGGCCAAGGTCAAGAAGGCCATGTGGTCGCGACGCGCCCAGGAATACGAGCAGAAGATCAACTCGGGCGACCTGATCGCTATCGCCGAGGTGGTCCGCGACCTGCACCGCGCCGACGACCAGCGCGAGCAAAGCTATTCCGAGCGTCAGCTGTATGAAGCCGCGCTGGAGCGCCTGACCCGCGAGATTGCTGCCGTGGCCGGCAATGACGAAAACGCTGCCGCCAGGGAGATCGGCGAAGTCCTGGTTGGCCGCGCCGCCTGATTTGCAGGTCCTGAATTGAAAAAGCCGCGCCCCAAGGGCGCGGCTTTTGTTCTTTTACCTCCGATCCTTTGGATCGTCAGGTCTCCTCCGGAGGGGATATTTTTTGGCGAGATGAGGATCAGAGCGCCCGCCAGCCGATGTCTCGTCGACAGAATCCTTCGGGCCAGTCTATCTGGTCAATCATCTTGTAAGCCTTGGCCTGTGCCTCGGCCAGGCTGGCCCCTCGGGCGGTGACGCCAAGGACCCGTCCGCCTGTTGCGGTGATTTGCCCCTGAACCTTTGCCGTTCCGGCGTGGAAGACGATGGCCGAGGTGGATTCGGGAAGGGTGTCCAGCCCCCTGATCTCGCTGCCTTTGACGTAGTCGCCGGGGTAGCCTTGGGCGGCCACGACGACGCTGACGGCGTGATCGTCGGCCCAGTTGGCCGAAACGCTGTCCAGCCGTCCTTCGGCACAGGCTTGTATCAGGTCCAGCACTTGTGCCCCGAGCCGCATCATCAGAACCTGGGCCTCGGGGTCGCCGAACCGGCAATTGTATTCGACCAGCCGTGCCTTGCCGTCTTCGATCATCAGCCCGGCAAAGAGGACGCCCTGGTAAGGCGTGCCGCGTCGCGCCATCTCGTCCATCGTCGGCTGGATGATCTGGTCCAGCACGTCCTGGGCGATCTTTGGCGTCAAGCAAGGGGCGGGCGAATAGGCGCCCATCCCGCCGGTGTTCGGCCCTTCATCCCCGTCGAAGGCTCGTTTGTGGTCTTGTGCCGTGCCGATCGGATGCAGGGTGGTGCCGTCAACGAGGATGAAGAAAGAGGCTTCTTCCCCGGTCATGAAGTCTTCGATGACGACTGATGCTCCGGCGGCACCGAAATGGCCGGAGAACATGTCGTCAATGGCGGCGTGGGCCGTGTCGTCGTCCATCGCCACGATGACGCCTTTGCCAGCGGCAAGCCCGTCTGCCTTGACCACGATGGGGGTTCCCTTGGTCTGGATATAGTCGTGGGCAGAGGCGGCGTCTGTGAACCGTGCCCAGGCGGCCGTTGGGGCACCGACAGCGTCGCAGATTTCTTTTGTGAAAGTCTTGGAGGCTTCCAACTCGGCTGCGGCGGCGGAGGGTCCGAAAACGGAAAGACCTGCCGCCCGCAAACGGTCCGATACCCCGGCGGCGAGCGGTGCCTCGGGCCCGATAATCACCAGGTCGATCGCATTCTCTGAGGCGAAGACCGCCACGGCGTCCCCGTCCAGGATGTCGACAGAGGCACAGTCAGCGATGGCGGCAATGCCCGCATTGCCCGGGGCGACGATCAGCTTGTCGCACTTTGGGTTCTGCTTGACGGCCCAGGCGAGCGCATGTTCCCGCCCGCCACTGCCGAGAATAAGGATATTCATGCCGCCCCCTTGCTTGGCCTTTGGTCCATCGCGTTCTAGGGTCAGGGGCGAGAGGGCACAAGGATGAACCATGGACCTGTTTGAGGATGACGCCTCCGGCGAGGGGCCGGGCAATGCGCCGGAATTCACCGTCTCGGAGCTGTCGGGGGCTGTCAAGCGTGTGGTCGAGGGGGAATTCGGCCGCGTCCGGGTGCGTGGCGAGGTGGGCCGAGTTTCTCGCCCGGCATCGGGCCATTTGTATCTTGATCTCAAGGATGATCGGTCCGTCCTGGCCAGTATCATCTGGAAGGGGCAGGCCGCCCGTCTGACCCACCGTCCCGAGGAAGGGATGGAGGTGATTGCCACCGGTCGTCTGACGACCTTTCCCGGTCAGTCCCGTTATCAGATGATCATTGACGATATTCAGCCCGCCGGGGCCGGTGCCTTGATGGCGATGTTGGAAAAGCGTCGTGCTGCACTGGCTGCGGAAGGTCTGTTTGATCCCGCGCTGAAGCGGCAGCTGCCCTATTTGCCAGATGTGATCGGCGTCGTTACATCGCCCTCGGGTGCGGTCATTCGCGACATACTGCACCGCCTGCGGGACCGCTTTCCACGCAAGGTTCTGGTCTGGCCGGTGGCTGTGCAGGGCGCCAAATGCGCGCCCGAGGTTGCCGCTGCGATCAACGGATTCAATGCCATGACCGTGGGTGGCGCCTTGCCGCGTCCGGAT
>Ga0209652_1001777_pt1 | contig 17375 bp, 14 predicted proteins | sample SaaInl74LU_5_DNA_FD_184641 | JGI IMG/M metagenome (GOLD analysis project Ga0209652, IMG submission 184641) | Marine microbial communities from expanding oxygen minimum zones in the Saanich Inlet - ESP_74LU_5_DNA (SPAdes) (version 2) | ecosystem: Environmental > Aquatic > Marine > Intertidal zone...
CACCATATCGTATCTCACGCTGTGAATACGACAATCAACTGCTTCAAATGTTTCATCATAGTTGGCCATGATAGTATAGAAGCATCTTTGCCACGGCTTCTTGAATGTACACATGAGCGAAGTCGGAGTGTGCAAGGCTGATAAATCTAACAAATCAATCACAACTTTCAAGCGCATTTCATAACTTAATCTATGTACTGTTAAGATCCTAAATAGACATAGACACCCCAGCTATGAGTCAGCTTGTTAACGCGAGCACGAGGTTCTCATTACTCATCCACATCTCGGGGTTTGCTTTGAGAAGAAGGAAGATACAGCTCGCGTAATCAGCCCACTCTTGATCGTCCCAGTCGAGAAGGAGTTGAATCGGCAAATCCCCATCCACATTCCTTGTCGCAACCGGTGCATTATGATACCGAGTCAAAAGCATCTCTATCACATCTTATCTCCTTCCAAGGCAAGCGCAATGAAGAGGTGTATCGCCCCAGTTATCTGCGACAAGAAGGCTCTCAATGTTAAGATCAACCAAGTATTGATAACATCTGGACAATCCAGCGTTCAGGTTCGATGCTTTTGTAGCTGAACAGGCGTAGATCAATGGAAAGGCGATCCCTTCCTGCGACGCCACACTAGGATCGACTGACAAGAGAAACTTTACCACTTCGACAGCTGCCAGAGGGGTTTTCTTCAAAGCACAGATCGCAAAGTGAATCGGAGAGTGGTCACCGCTACTTTCACATTCACCACTGATTGTATCAGGACACATTTCAAGAATGCATTCCACGACGGGCAAATTGCCACGAAGGCAAGCAAAGTGGAGAGGCTGTAGCTGAATGTCGTCCGTAGATTCGTCAAGCTCGAGCACAAGCCCACGAAAAGCTCGGATGAGCAAATGGCAGACTCGGACGGCTCGTGGTAGATGATTTGAGGCAGCATGGTGAAGAAGAGACTGACCATTCCATCTAAAATCACGAACCATTCGTGGATAATTCTCGAGAAGCATCTTCAACACGGCAAAGGCAACGCTATCATCGATACTCGATGTAAACAGGACATGATAAACCACTGGCACGCCATTTACTTCATGCTGAATAGACTCTGGAAATTTCTGGATGAGCTTCCAGCAAAACTTGGGAGAACAATATCTACACGCGAAAGAAATTGGTAGATATCCACCATGCGTACTACACTGTGCAGATTCTGGGCACATCTCAAGAAGCAATGTCGAAATCTCCACTGCTACTGTTTCATCCAGTGCTTCGTTGCAGCATAAATAGACGAGAGGGGTCCAGCCTCCTTCATCTTGTTTCAGCAGAGCAGCCTGGTTGCCGTCAAATACGCACCGAACAATATCTCGGGTGACATTTTTGTTTAAGCACAGGAAATGGAGTGGTGTAGCTCCTACGCTATCGACAGCGCTAAAAGCTCCAGGAACATGCTCGATGACGCATTGAACCATCTCATATGTTACACAATAGTTTGCGCAGACGTCGATGAGAAGGATATCGTATGTTGAATCCTCCACCCGAAGATTTCGATGAGACAATCTCTCGCGAAGGCCATGTGCGGGGAGTCAGATTGACAGTAGGCACGCAGTTCCGGAAGAGATGGCTGATTGCTCTGGATGAATATATTCCGTCCGATGTTCAGCTGCTGCATTTGCTCCGAGAGTTGCGTTTCGCCGTTGGATTGCGATGCGGAATCATCTGCACTGGACGTGGTTCTTGCGCCGCCGTTAGAGGAATGTGATGTAATAGTTGATGCCGATGGTCCATCTACAACCGATCCGCCAGAGGGCTGCACCGAAGCAGTGCTCTCTTGGTTGCCTTCACATGAACGAACATCTATTACCAAATCAAGGGAATACACCAAAATGAAAGCCTCTCTCGGAGACCTCGAATTCAGTCGTGATGTGACGCGAATGCGATTGAGTACCATACATCTTATATGCCCAATATTAATAGGTGGTAACTGTGGCACAGAAGATAACTATTCCTTATGCGATGTCAGTATGTGTCCTAATGACTTTCAATTGGGCTGCCATGAAGAGACTATCCGAAAGGTTAGTGTTAGTTCTTTTACTCACGTGTGCCATCCTTTAATTTATCTGACACATCACAACAACATGATCACAATACCTCCAAATCTCATTATCAGCTCAATGCGCTTGAAGTATGCGAGGCGAAGAAGATCCGCCACAAAGTTGTGCTTGCCCTAAATAAAGTGAAATGAGATCTGTATGAATCAAGTAGCTTGAAAGACTTGCCTCTCGAGGTGATGTTACGCCCTACCTTTTGGAGATGCTTCAACAACGATTGTCACCGACAGATTTCCCAAGAAGTCTGAAAACGAGGGGTGACGCTACCACTCTCAATCGCCTGTACGTTTCGATCAAAACGCGGCAAACTCTACCACTTCTCTTCGCAAGAGGCCCTGGCAAGCGCAAAAAGAAGGTGGCCAAGAAAAAGTCCCGAAAGCGCAGAAAGTTCGGAGATAAAGAAGATGACGACGATGAAGCGTGGATCCCAAAGGGAGCAAGAACTTCAGGGAAGTCCTGGCGGAACCCAGTTTCAGGCAATTGGGAATGGATTCCTCCTCCTGTGTATTGAGTTGGGAGTGGAAAGAGGCATACCTCCGGTGAAAGTTCAATAAAGTCATTCTTCTACCACAGTAACAGCTTGTGCCGTGGAAGTGCAAGATTGTTTGATATCATTTGCAGAGGTTGTCGTATTCTTAGTTTCATAAGATCAATTACCTAATAGTGCTGCATTTCTGTTCAGGTCACTCCTCAAAACTCTCATCACCAGACGCACTATCATCCTCGTCGTCCTCTTCAAGATCAAGGATATCTAACGAGGTTGATGCACCGAATGAAAGAACACCAGCTGTCCCACGAGATCCGCAGAGATTCAACTTCGTTTGTTCCCTGATCAGAAAGTTTTGGTGAGTACAGATATGTCTACACTTCGTCGCAAGCACATTATCATCGTCATTTGAAGTTCTGCAGGTTTGTAAATGTACGCAATTTTCTTGGTTGAAGTCAGCAGCAGCAATGCTGATTGCTTTGTCAGAATTCTGCCCCAAATCAAATTTCTCGAATGAAATTTCGTCGTATTTGAATACCCATAACTCCTCGTGTAGCTCCTCTGATCCGTCTGATAAAACTTCTTGCCGCTCAACAATCAATCCGAGTGACTGCCGTCCTTCGTTTGTCACTGCATCGATATCTAGATTGGGAGAGAGCGAACTGTTGCCACTGTCTCCATAAAATTGAATGTTTCTCACTGTATGATTATCTGGAAGGGCCAGTACAGCTTGTAGATAGAATTTTGGCTGAACGTTGCCAGGGATTGCAATAACTTCTATGAAATTGTCTTGAACAGACCGCACAATTATCATCCAGTGTCTTGCTAATGAACTATCATTCGACTGTATCATTTTAGGCTCAAATGCTTCATTTTTATCTGCACGAGGTCCTGCTCCGATTCGACTGTGTGCAGCAAGTATTGAGTGCGGAGTCTCAAAGTGAATGTCTGCGGCAAATCATCAAAACGTAAGAAAAGTCAATTATATGAAGAGATAAATGCACTCATCAAAGAGCAAACTAAACACTCACCTAATCTAGCGAGTGTCTCAGTAAATGCATCCCTTGGCTTGTCAAACAAGACCGCACATGTCTGAAATGCTGATTGTAGAGCTGATTTTAGTGTACATCGTACTGACATTTTGCTCGACAGAGCCACATTGTCTGTTGACACAAAGTCCGAGAAGAAGTCCTGGAGTTGGAAGAATTATGGCAACAGCAACATTAGATGAGCATCATTAAATCAAAGGAATCAAACAAATTATACACAAGATAAAAGTAAACTCACAGAAAGAGGAACACCAATGACACACTCAGCCAAGTGCCGATGTTCAAAAGCAATGTCATCACTATCCTTCACAGCTGAAATCATGGGTGTAGACAGAAAGTTGGACACTCTTCTGATCACACCATCTGGAACGCGCCTATTGCGTGCATTCTGTCTCTGTATACTATCCGTCGCTGTTCCTCTAGCTCGCACTTGCGATGCCGTTCCTCTAATCCAAGCTAGAAGATCGTGCAATCGACCTCTCGCCTCAACAACATGAGCAAGACAACGTTCAAATGAAAGAAACAGGATTCGCGCAAAAGTGTACAGCCGAAGTGCTTCCTCGGGATCAATTAAAGTTGAGCTGCTCGCATCACAGTCACGAGAGCGTGCTATTCCGTAAAGCTCATCGGTTTCATATACCAGTGCCCGGATTGGAGCTAGAATCTTAGAACGCAGTTTGGCTTCCATCGACGCCACGCTAGCCTCAACACTTTTGATTTCACGCTGAAATAATTGATCGTGCATTTGAGGACGAGTAAAGAACTGGTCAAGAACATTAGATGCATCACCCGACACACTGGATCGTCCAGATAAAATACATCGCAATAATTCCAAGCGGATAGCAGCAGCACAATCAACCACGGAGTCGTTAGGCTGAGCAACATTGTAGTTGCACAACAGCTTGAAGAGCCCTTGAAACTTGGTATCTAACGGGCGCAAAGCTAACCTCCATGAATCTGTCGATGACCGTATCCCCTCTCTGATATCACGAAGTCTGGAGAATATTGATCGGTACAAGGCCGAAAAGATCTGCATATCAAACCTTCTCTCTCCTAGAAGTGGGGTTGTATACAGCGCTGCAACCCTCGATCCCTTTGACAGCTGTGGCTGTTTTGAAATGACAAGTAAACTTGTCAAGTCTGGAGAGCATACCAGATCAATCCCGGTATTGTGACCTCCAATATCAAAGCCGTGAGGGATGCTTCCAATTCGATATCGACCTTGCAAGTACCAATGCAAATCACTGGATGTAGCGACACACAATACATTCAAATGTGCCAATGGCGAAAATGATCCGTCTACCCTCGCCTTATCACTTGATTTGAACGTATTGAAACAGTCCGATGGGAGAAAGTACCTCCCTCTATCAATGAGTTGTGATGAGTGTGCCCATGATTCTTTCATTTCCCACTCCTCTTTCTCAAGACTCCAAGATGAATGTGGTGGAGAAACTCGGTTCCACGACATACCAATCACTGCAGAAGTAGGCTGAAATGCCATATCATCATCATACTCGTCGATAGTCTGTTGCTGGACTGAACTCAAATTTGTGTCCCCTCTCCTTGATGCCATGGAGCGAGTGACACGAGGACTGAATGCCACCTTCTTATTTCGACTCGGTTCTGCTTCTTCCGAAGTTGCTGATTGTTCTTCAACTTTGTCACTCTCATTACCTTCTTCATTGAATGATAACAGATTTGCCATAATCGAGCGCTGTTGAGGAGGTGGTGGATGAATAATGTGAAGTGCCCGATGGCCCGAAGCTTGGGCTGCGTCATCATCGGTAGCTTCTGGTTCCACATCATGGATGAGTACGCCACCATCTACGAGACCAATTGCAACGCATCTACCATCCGGCGACCAGCAAATGAAAGTGGCTCCTTTTGCAGCCGGCAGTGATGTCTCTACATTTGTATTGTTATTTGTGTCATCCATCATTTCGTCCTCACTGCTAACAAGCCGCTGAAACAGAGGACCTCCCCCATCCTCGGCATATTCCCACTCCTTATTCTCTCTTAAAACAATGCTATCCGAGCTGTCCAAGTCATCATCATCGTCATTGAATTTGGACGAGGTTAATTGGTCAGGAGTAAGAGACAACAGCCGCTGCCAAGATACGATGCGATGAATGTCAATGCTCTCTGCAAAATCCACAGAAGGCCCTTCGCCATCGCTGTCGCTATTACTGTTATTCCTTCGCTTCGACGGGCTACCCTCGACCAAATCAAATTTATACGCAGACGATCCAGTTCCAAGGGCAATCAAATCCATTGAGGGACAGAGAGACATGCATGGTATGAGAGTTGTACGTCGCAGTTTGCGTGATTGGATGGGGGTAAAATTGTTATTGGACTGTTCGGCCTCAAACGACTCTTCCGTCATCTCAACTTCCTCTTGCCCTTCTGCCGTCATGGTGATATGATATTCTTGCGATTAGGCTTGGAAACAACGTAGTAACCTTGCGTGTAAGAGCTATTGTAGAGCGCTAGATAGTAGGCTTGATTTCATGGAGCTGAATATGCCGTTATGTTTTTGGCAGGTATCATATTTTGGCGGGAGACGAGTGCGACACCCATCCCTTCCGAGCGAAGTCGAGTCCAAGTCGATGCTTGGATCCCTTGTGATCGATCAATGATGTAAAAATGATGGCAGAGGATTCCAATTCCATTCTAAGGGAAGCTCAACTAATCAACAATGACCTCGGAAGGCACTCGGTCAAATGCAATTTCAGTACTCGGCTTTCTGGCCGATTTTACCAAAACTGTTCGCTTGAACGACACACAATGCGAAGAAGTCGTCTTTCGGAAATGCAATCAAAGAGGAGACGTCTCGAAAGAGAGCTTGTGCTTGAGAAACGAAGGGTCAAGCTGTTGGGTGAACGATTGGTTGAAATGGAGAATGCTCGCGAATTTGCATTGGATATGATATTTGCAATTCAACGGGGTGTGCTTGGATTGCAGGCATTGGTGAGACGAAGGCAGGCGATGAAATTGCTCGAGTCGATGAAGCATAGAGTTCGCATGAGACAGATGATAGCATTGTTTTGTCAATCTCGTTATCGTGGTTGGAAAGGTCGTCTGCGTGCAGCATCTACACGAGAGTATCTGAGACAACAATTGATGAACAAGTGTGCCACAACCATACAAACATTCATTCGATGTCATAGTCAACGAAGGGTCTATCTTGGCATGTTGTTAGAGAGGCAGATACTGCGCGATAGATGTGCAACATCCATCCAAGCAGCATTCAGAGGTCATAGAATGCAACGTCTGTATTGTGAACAAATGCAACGACGGCAAGCGGCAGCCCTAGCTGTGCAGCGAGCCTACAGAGGTATGCAAGGTAGGCGTGTTGCTAAGAGGCTTCGTGAAGAACTTGCTCGATTGCGTGCAGAAGCAGAGGAAAAACCAAAGAGAATACCGCTGCACATGCGAAGATACAGTACATATGGTGCGAGTGTCAATGGAAGTCAATCACAACAACGACGCAACTCCATCTTGACTAGGAGGCGTGGTAGTATAGATTTGACGAAGACTTCTCAATCCGCATTCAACTCGGCAAATTCTTCTATAGATACAAGAGTGGATGCCGATGAAAACGACAGTCTTGCAACAACCATAACTTCCTTGACCAATCATACTGAGATTTCCCGCAAGTCGTCAAGACCTGCCATTCGTGGCAATTGTAGAAGGAAGCCATCGTTTCAGCCACAATCACAATCACGCCGCGTTCTGGCAGCAGCTACATCTTCTCAATCTCCATCCATGAAACGACGCTCAACATATTCGGAAGGTCGGATCCAATCAGTCTCGAGAACGCCCAATCGAGAGAAACGAAAAAGTCTTCGAAGTTATGCTACAGGAGACATTTCAAGGAGCAAAAATGAAGCACTAGATTCAGTAAGAAGATCATCCTCTTGTGCCTTACAGTCGCATCCAATCAAAGAAGTCATTGCTCCTATCAACATAACTGATGAAGCATGCAGTATTGCCGAAGAGGTCAAAGTGCTAGCTTCTGTGCCTACGCCAAAAGAATCAGAAAACCCAAACAAGGCAACATTCACAATACCGGAAGCAGCTTCTGTGTTTATGAAAGAGGTGATAGCCGAGAGCATTATTGCGTACAATATCAAGTCAGCATTGATAAATAATGATGACGATGCGTTTCGAGAAGAAGATGAAGACTACGCGTTATTATTTTCATAAGCATTACTTTATTTTAGACTCTTTTAGCTAGCCCTCTCTCTCCAAGCAAGCTTTGATTTAGCTGCGTGATGCATTTTGCATGTTACATTCGCACGCTGGTAGTTGCATAGTGCATTGATCGATCATGTACGTACTCTAGTCCATAACCATACACAATCATTCGCTAGCCATTAATGTAGCAACACCTTCAGCAAACCCTTTCTTAGCCTGGGGAGACACTGCTTTGTCACCAAGATACACTTCAAAGACTGCTGGACATAGACCCTTTATACGAATTGAACTTGAATCGTTTCCTCCAGTCAACGATGCAGACAACATCTCTCCCTTGCACGTAATGTAAATATCCGATCCCTTCTCTAATCTGTCACTACCAACCATGTCTAAAATAAACTTCTGAAATTCATCCGATGCTGCTCCCACTTTTGGTTTGAGTGCTTCTCCTAGTGCATCCGAAATATCGGATGCAGCTACACTTCTTTGGAAGCGGAGTAGCACTGTCCTTGCAGGTTTGCTTTTGGCAAAGTCAGTGGCAAGATCAGAGAGATTGGAATCCTTCGCCTCAAAGCCCAAATATTTCTTTTTCAAAGATGTCATCACCTTGGGATCCGAGTAAATTCCAACCACGTAGACTTTGAATCCCCATTTCATCCTCAGTCCGCCCCCAATGAAGTGTTGTAGAGTTCCAGATGTTTTGATAAGGCTTGGCATGGCCACTCCGTCAACTGTGAGATTGTTGTCGCTTCCGCTGATATCGACATCACCTCCGAGGAAGGCAGTTGGTCCCATTATTATTGCTGCTATGATGGCGACGACTGCCACTCCAACTGCTGCCACTTTGATTGCCATGATTGATTGCGTTGCTTTCGCTTTTATTGGATGCTGTGAAAGTGGAACAACTTGAAGCAAATCAGAGGGGCATCTAAGAGGGCCTTTTGATCTTGTTGGGTCCAGATTCTTGGCTCATTTAGTAGAATAGCGAAGTGTACCCCCACTATTCATTAAGGTGCCTCTTCTGTATGGAGGTAACGTACTTATCTGCTCTTATAATAGGGGAAAAATTACTTTTCATCTCTCCAAATCTCGAATATCCACCCAATGCAAATCTCAAAAAAGCAAGAGCGACTGTCTCGATATTCTGTTGCATGCAGCATGCAGAAACTGGCTCTGCTTATTGCATTGTTGAAAGCCAAGAATGTTCTCCTGGTCCAAGCAATCTTCAACGCCGGCAGCCTCGTCGACGGTGCCGTCATCCTCCTCTGCGGCTGGCTACAGACGAAATTCAGCATCGACGGCGTCGTTGATACCACGAAACGTGCATCTATCTTCCTATTTAAATCATCCTGTGCTCAAACCCTCCACACGCAAGGTTTCCGCAGATGACACAACATATGACACAGTATTCCAAACAACGAATGGGTTTGCCTTGATTGTACGAGTATACGTCCCCGCCGATAACACTAAGGCACCACAAATGACCCTCCACGGCGTCATCGCATCCCACAATTGGTTAGATATTCGGATGAGAGTGATTGGATACGCTCCCATTTTATCAGACCAATCGTGGAGGTCGTCAAAGTTAAAATTGGGGGATGCGGTGTATGCTGTGATTCATCACTTTCAGCTTCATCCACCGTCAATTTCACAAGTTGTGGATGAGAATTTGTCACGTCTTCAGCAGACATTATCAGGGACGTCAAATAATAATAATGCAACAAACAGATTTAATCCACCTAATACTACAAGAGGTAATAACACGCATAATAAAGGCAACGGAGTCAATGTTCAAGCTCAAGTAATTGACAAAAAAGAGGCGGCATGTAAAGTTGATGAAGAAGAGTTGAGTTCACTAATACCTCGGGTGCCCTCCAATTTTCCAGAAATTGAAGAATTGTCATTGTCAGAACTAAACGACCTTGTAAACAACAAGGCAGCTCTTGATAAATTCATCAACAAAATATCCGTGGTTGACGCATTGAAAGAATTGAAGGAGTCCATAGAAATGTCAAATGTAGACACAGCAACAGCAAACCTAGCTCTTGAGGAAAAAGTAGAATCAATTTGTATGGAGGTGGAAACGCTCAAGCAAGATTTGAAGTCGAATGTAGAAAAATATCGGGAATTAGATGCTCGGAGGGCTGCCATTACACGTCCACCGGAGATACATGAAGCTGTGCGGGAGCTTACTTCAGCTAAAAAGAAGGCTTTGAATGAATCGGATGAATTTGCAGATGATTGGGTTGAGAGTGGGGGAAGTGATGTGAGTGCGTTTGTAAAGAAATTTATGGATACTCGCGTATTGCATCACACGCGAGCTGCAAAAGCGGAAAGATTGAAGATGTCAATGTAAATCATCTTTAGGCTAGGATTGTAGGATGTAAATAATATGATATTTATCGTTGAACATCATCTCTTAACTTGGCATTGGGGATGCCTCGTCACAATTTGGTTTTGAAGTTGACTTTTGAGGCTTTTCATCGGTGACAGGGGATTGTATTGGTTCATCGATAACTTCTTTACCCGATGGGAAATCCACTTTCACATCGAGGTTACGAGGACTGTGACTTTTCTTGTCACACTCCAGCTCCAACAGCCGGAACTCCTCGTAGAGTTCATCTTCGTCAATTACGTCTGAATTGTATACTGCTTCAGTCAGCGCATCACTGTTGGCCAATTCCATCTCTTCACGGATATCACTCATAAGCTCCTCCACGTCATTATTCTCCATACCACTTGACCTACGAACATCCTGAAGTGCTTCCTTGAGTTGAGTATAGCTTTGTACGACCTGCACATCACCTTTCACTCGTTCCAGACGTAGTTCACCTGCAGTTAGATTTTCTAGAATAGCAGCACACCGATCTATCTCTTCCAATGCTGCTTTTCGTCGGCGCATATGAACTAGTGCCACCTTGGTCATCTTCTTCTTTTGGTAAGAAATGGCGTTGTTCTTCGCAGTCTCGGCATCTTTTTCGAGACGTTTTATTCTGTTGTGAGTAGCTGTTTTAGTCACATGGATTTGGTACATGGCGTGGTCCGACTTAGAAGACGATTCTTTCAGGCCTGAAGGTATTCCTCCTGGGAACATTGTAACTGTGTTCTCTTCTATAATTGCATAGTTTGCCTGACAAAGTGTCGCTGCCAATAAATCAACACCTTCCGTCGAAATGGTTGACAAAAGCTTTCCAATACAACGTCGTATGTATGCATCCTTTTCACTATCATCCTCTTTTGAGCTGCTTGTGAAAAACTTTCCAGCCTGACGACATAACGCCCCAAGAGATCCTTTGCTCCAGCCATTTCTTTCAAGCATGATTCGTTCCACTTCACCAATGTTATCACCTAGCACAAAAATATCATTCAAATCATCTGAATCATCCAACTTCATTCTTTGTGAGTACTGAAGTAGATAGTTACATGCCATGGCAACAGAAGAGATACTGATTACATCATCTGATACATCGATTTCCTGGTCAATTCTACAGGTAGCAGCATTGCCTCCTTTTCTTCTGGACTGCTCGTCATCCAAGTTATCATCAAACGAAATCTTTCTCAAAGCATCCATACTTTCAGTGGCATCGTCTACGTCTGCACCTTCAAGATCATCGTTGGCTGTTGCATAATAGTCTCCGCCATCATAAATATTTAACGCAGAGTCGATTGCGTAGTTGATAACACTAGAGACTTTCTTTGCTACCTTGATTGGAGATTGAAACCAGCTGCTATTTCCGCTGGCAGAATACGCTTGATTGTTGGCGGAAGTGGAGGCGGCATCTCGACGACGTTGTGAATTATTATTGGTGACAATATGCGCTGCGCAGCGGCCAATGGTTTCTATTTGTTCATTTGTCATTAAAGACAGCGAATGGTTGGTGGCAGATCCAGTTTTTGTTCCTTCGCCGTGTCGGCATATTGCAGTTTTGTAGGCAGTATTGTCAGGATTATTTATGACACCGTCGGTTGCAATGTATGCGCAAGAATCACCGCCGATGATATTCATTATCAATTCATATTTATCATGACTATCATCTGCTGAATCGATGAATGAGAGCGGCATCACGTCTCTGAGTGTAAGCTCGGCAGAAGATTGAAACGACGAGTGTTGAACACAACTGAGTGCGTGTGATTCCAGCCAGAAGAATTGAATCTTCTTTGCGCTGACTTGGGCATCATCATCACCTGAAGACGCGGCGGACGCATATTCGGATGGATCGGCCGACGGCCCTGCAATTAGAGCGAATAGTGGTTCATCAGCGGAACCCATGCTTTCAAAAAAATGAAAGTGATGATATATAAGTAATATTCGAATTTGGAATTTTGCCGAGCTCCAGGAAGATCAATCATACTATTCCCACGTACAAGTTCTACGATGGACGGAAACATTGAGTGTGAGCTACAACTGAGGAGCGTAGTCGACAGCAATGCGGTAAAGAAGAAGTGATAACAAACAAGATGAACAACAAATCAATGAAGAGGTTAGGCCACGGCAGCAGCGAAAGCCGCCGGCCGCCATTACGCGTCCAAAGCCAGAGCACCACAAATCAAGAGCGTAGATCAGCGATCATCAATCCAACACAAGTGATTACTGTGGTCATTTTTAGTATCATCTCCTTTTATTGCGGCACGTTGATGGGATGGAGTGCTTGTTCGTCTTCCCAACATAATCATGGACAAGACCAGAATGGGTCCACAGACTCTAATCAAAGTTGCAATGAGATTTGCAAGAAAATGAAATGCAATAATACTACACCAAGGGAATACACTACATCAGGCACATCCAAAAGATTCTCTTCTAAACTTTCTCACTGGGCAACAGGCCTTGTCAGTATAAACCGCAAGGACTTGTTTGATACATATGATTTTGGCGTCCCAATGAGTGATGGTGCGGAGAAAGAAGAAGTGTTGATGCTGTACAATGAGCGCAAGGCAATGCCAAACGAAAGATCATTATCACGTGCTGCTGAATACGATGGAGACATTCCACACACAACTGCGAAAGAAGCTACTGAAAATTGTGATTCTATGAGTGTTGTCTTTATCAAAAATCCAGATAGTCGAAAAATAGGTCAATGTGTCGCGCTTGTTGGTGGGCAGTATCAGGGATACCACATTCAACGATGGCAACGGCTAATTGGAGAAGGTCCAAAAGGAAAAACAGATAGGAGTGCTCCATTACGAGTAACAAGTCGAATGACAAACGGGGCAGGCTATGATGAATTCTTGTTGCCCAAGAAAGAGCTTGTGGAGAAGCATCAAGGTATAATGAAGACATACTTTACCTATTTAACAAAGATCCGGGAAGATTTGGATGCAATACTCAAAAAGATTGCGGTAAACAACAGTGTTGTTGTGATGACGGTCAATAAAGGGCAGTCTGATCTGTTGATGAACTTTGCATGTTCTGCGAGAGCTCGAGGTTTCAGCCTTGACAACGTTTTAGTCTTCCCGACAGACATCTTTTCGAAGGATTTGGCCGAGGGTTTAGGATTGGCCACTTTCTATTCACACGAGGTAAGTGTTGCTTGCGGCATCATGTCTCCTTCTCTCTAAACACTCATTCTTTCCTCTCCTGCTGGTCACAAATTATTAGCTCATGGAACATGTTCCTGAGCGAGATTCGAAGAGATATGGTGACGGGACATTTGGAGCTATCATGCTGGCAAAAGTAATATGCGTCCATCTTGTCAATGATCTTGGCTACGATCTTCTCTTCCAAGACGTTGACATTAGTTGGTATAAGAATCCTTTCGATTTCTTCCATTCTGCCGAGAATAGTGGGTTTGATATGTATTTTCAAGGTAAGTCAAGTCTTCTCTCTTTGTGACTGTGATTGGACATTTGGAAAGCAACTAAGATGAATATTCTTCCACCATTCAAGACGACGGAAATAGGCAACAGCGGTTTGCACCATACTCAGCGAACTCCGGATTCTACTTTGTTCGAAGCAACGATCGCAGTAAGGTACTTTTTAGATCAATGATGTATGCTGGAGATCTTATTTTCGCCGCCAGAAGTCATCAGCAGGTATTAGTACAGTTTCTTGCGGAGCATAATTCACTCAGTGGATTGAGAGTAAAAGTGTTGAGCAGAGACGATTCTGAATTCCCGTCTGGTTTTCATTATAATATGAGGAGAGACTATATGAAACAAATGGTGAGAGGAGACAAGACGCCCTACATCTTCCACATGTGCTGGACTCTTAACAGAGATGACAAGGTTGCATATATGAAACAAATGGGTATGTGGTATTTGAAAGACAACTGCGTTGGCCGAAAGGCCGCGTCGCTTGGAGATATAAATACTGCGTGCTGCTCTGCAGAGCCCATAATTGAATGCTTCTACAAGGACAAAGCCTCTATAATACCGTGCAAAGATTCTCCACAGAAAGACAAAGGATCACCGTCATTTTGGTAAGAATAGAGTAAAGTTGTAATTGTATTTGATTACTTGAGTAGTTCCTGCAGCAAGAGGAATGAAGAAGCTTGTAGTGTACTGAGAGAAACTTGCATGAGGGAGACTAAGTTTGGAGTAGAAACCGAAGATGTTTCCTCCTCTTGAGATGAAAGGAAAGCGATACGACGCAATCAAAAGATGGTGCGACACATTCACATATACAAGCGGAAGCACCACACATCGGTTGTTTTTGATGGCTGGTATGGTAGGCCGCAGGTGTGCCGTTGGTACATCACACAACATGGAAACATCATAATACGGCAGTAAAGCACGATGAAAGTAACAGTATTTCAAGACTACGCAAGTTCCCTGTCGTTAGGCCCGCAAGAGTCGAATGGAGAGGATGATGTAAATGATGCCTCATCACTATTTTTCGAACTTGCTAATGCTCAGTTGATCGGATACAGAGTTGCTAATGGCTCGTCATCTGCAACTGAAAATGATGCAATGGTGATTATCAAGCAACATAGTGATGCAAAAGCACATACCGGCGGAATAATTTGGGAGACGTCTTATTTACTAGCAGCTTTCTTGTCATCTAAGTTTGGCTTAGATCGAAACAAAGTAGATGGAGATCGTGAATGTCCTCTGGGCAAGACACTAGAAATTGGGGCTGGATGTGGAATGCTCGGATTGATACTTGCTGCAACCAAATTAGCATCTAGAGTTGTAATGACTGAGGCAGCGGAAGTCATGGACATTCTAACTGAGAACGTTGATCAGAACAAAGTTGAAACACCAACAACAAATAATGAGAGTGACACTGACGATGATGACAAATTAAGCAACAATATAAAAGGCATTCATGGCACAAGCAGCACACCGGTTTGTCCTGAAGAATGCGTATCAGTTCGTCGATTGCGGTGGGACTGCTTGCAAGAGGATGTCCTAGCTGCCGCAGCTAACAATAGCCCAGCGCAAGAGAATGATCTGAAACCCAACTCGTTTGATACAATAGTTGGAACTGATGTTGTCTTTTCTCCTTCATTGGTGTGCCCACTTCTAGAAACAATCAAACTCATGGCCCGTAAGAAAGATGCAGAATCAACAAAAGCAACCAGAATATATCTTTGTCTACAGATACGTTGCGCTGACTCTCACTCGCTGTTGTTTTCAGAAGCCCACAAGTATGGATTAGAGGTTGTAGATGTTACTGGAGAACTAAATTCATGTTGTCCTTGGGCGGTGGAACTTGAGTGCCTACTGCTGAAGATCAATGTCAAGGAGGAGACGACAACGCATGGTAAGAAACGAAAGAAGTCTTCAAAAGAGAAGAAGAGCAAAAAGACGTCTTCAAAAGAGAAGAAAAGCAAGAAGAAGGACAAAAAGAGTCCAAAGAGAAGAAAAAAAGAATGACGTTGACATGATTTCTACTTTTACTTGCTTTGAATGTTAAATATTTATCTATCAAGCGAATAAGCAGACGGTGTGAATAGCTTAAAGAAATCCATAACTCCCCTCCTCCATGTCAATCAATTAGAAAAATCCATACAATCCCAAAATGATCATTTCATACGCCACCGTCATCAAATGCCACCTCAAATCCAAGCTCGCTGACTTGGCAGCAGGCGCAAACATCCGTAACATAAACAACAAGAGCATATCCCCAAAAGCTTGCGCCTTCCAAATCATTTTAGACGATACCACTCCATGCCTATCAACATTCTCTGGAGATTTGAATTCCATAGCTTTATTACCTTTGGACCATGCACAGACACTGGCAAATTTCCATACACAACCCAAAACGAGGTACAGTCCCAGCAACTGACCCATGAATTTATCTCCAGCATACAAGGGTGACTCTAATCCATATTCATCTGATTCAACTGTATCTGGAGGTGGTGAGTGGAAGAATGCTCCAGTCCATTCAAGATAAATGTCATCACGTGGGATGAAGGATATGATTGTACCAGGGAAAAATAGATCACGGACAGATATCAACGATATCGTAGTGGACACAATAAGTACTGTCCGTAATGCAATGCGAGAGGGGATTGAGTTTGGATCTTCTTTTGGATTGTATTCTTGAGTAGCAGGTAAAGACGACGATGATGGTGATGATGCATCTTTATCCTTTGATCCCTTCTTCTTTTGTGCTGATCGTTTCGGCTGTTTCTGAGGTTGCTGCTGCTTATTGCCAACAATAACCTTTTTTGTCTTTTTCATACTCATTCTCCGACTCATCAAGTATGCACCAAACACCAACGCCTCAATCAAACTAGCCATAACTAGCATTGCCACTAATGGTTCGGCACCAGCATTCCTCAATTCCTCAATCCTCATCATATAAAATGCCGCAATGCAAGTATTCCCCAACATCCCCAAAGTCAAGATGGGATCATAATGTCCAATACTCCAACTAGCCCCCTTCATTTTGATTTGCCCATCCAAGAGAGATGGAACAGGCGCCGACTGGAACACAATGGACCATAACTTGGTAGTGTGATATCCCATTGCCGCTACACCGGTCACCTTGCGTACGAAGAGTCCTCCCATGTCATTGTCATCAGATGTGTATGGCCGGATGGAGCCCAGTCCTCCCCGAGCTGATTTCCAATATGCCTTGGAGGAATCATCGTCGTGGTACCATTTTTGTGATTTGGTGTGTTCCAGTAAGGATAGTTCGGCCTGGGCTAGGGATGGAGCCGAGCTGAGGTTGAGTAGGAGGGGTTGGCCGGTGGCGAATGCATCGCGGAAGGACATTACCCAGAAGAGACCTGAGCAGAGGAGGGTGATTAGGACGAGTGGCAGTGGGAGGAGGTGATGGACTGATGATTCTGTATTGCGAACGACATTATTGTTGTTGGCAGCAGCAGCAGTGGGCTTGTTGGATTTGGCATTGTCATATGCTTCATCATTTTCGCCTTGCTTTTTTTCATCCGACTCCTCTTTGGCTGCAGCTTCATCACTGCTGAGGTGAGGAAAGATCTTCCTTCTTCGCACTGTTTCCGACTCTGGCATATTGTCTTTTGGTTGTTTAGTAGGGCACAGAGCTCAAGTGCAAGCAGGTACTGCGATAAGCAAATGATTATTAGATATCTACTTAGCTGGAAGCGGATCGCTCATAATAATCATCATGGCGCAT
>Ga0209652_1001781_pt1 | contig 17348 bp, 15 predicted proteins | sample SaaInl74LU_5_DNA_FD_184641 | JGI IMG/M metagenome (GOLD analysis project Ga0209652, IMG submission 184641) | Marine microbial communities from expanding oxygen minimum zones in the Saanich Inlet - ESP_74LU_5_DNA (SPAdes) (version 2) | ecosystem: Environmental > Aquatic > Marine > Intertidal zone...
TGACGCGTTTTGATATCACGCAGCGCCGCGATAAAAAACGGGCGGGCTGCATAGAGTACCACCGGTGTTGCAACGATTAGACTGGTCCAGCGGATGAAGCGCTCGATATGCGGCTCCATCGTGAAGTTCTCCCCTAAGTAGAGCGCCATCGCCATCATCATCACCTGCATCATGCCGACGCCGGCAACACCGAGGCGGCGCACGGCGCGTTTGTGCTCTTGCTGGTATAGTTGCTCTTCGCGGTTTGGGTGGTAGGGATGAGGGGTGTAACCGATCGCGAGGATTTGGCGGAATATCTCACTCAGTGGCGCGGCCTCTGGATTCCAGACCAGTCGAGCACGGTGGTTTGTTAGGTTAACGTTGAAACTCGCTACACCCTCCAGCGTGCCAATGTGTTTTTCCAGTAGCCAAACGCAGGCTGCGCAGCTAATACCCTCAATAACCAGGCTCGCTTCACTCCGGTCTGCGAGTCTGCGAACGAACTCGCGCTGCACTTCAGGTGAATCGTAAAGACTTAGCTCAGCATCGATTGAGGTGTTGTTGCCAGGATCAACCGCCGGTTTGTCACGGTGTTGGTAGTATTTGTCTAACCCCGAACCGAGAATAGTTTGGGTGACCGCCCGACAGGCCGGGCAGCAGAATGACTCCAGTTTGCCATTCACCTCAAGCTGGAACTGGCCCGAGGCGGGCAGGGGAGTTGCGCAGTGAAAACAGACCTTCGCCTGATCAACCATAAGCGCGGCTATTCAGGCAGCAGTTCAAAGCTGCGTTGATCATAGGGTGGCAGTAGCTCACGTTTGAGCACCCAGGCACCGGATTCGTCCGAGAGCATAAGATAACGCTTGCCCTCGAGGTTACCCTGCAGGCTGCCTAGATAAACATCAGAGCTGTTAACGTTGCGCAGCGTGATCTGCTGATCATATTTTTTATGCGCAGGGTGCACTAGATCCAGCGTCAGCGTCGAAGGTAGCTGTGTGTCTGCGTTAAGTTTGAGACGCAGGTCGCCGGTAAGGGCGTCTACCAGCAGCTCGCCGCGGATACCGCGTTTGGCAGCCTCTAGGACTCGGCTGTTATCGACATTGGTTCCGCGTGCCACCTTGTAGTAGTCATCTTTAACAATGCCATCGCTGGTGGAAATTGCGATGTACATAAAGATACTGGCGTAAATCACCACTGCAACCAGTGGCGACAACACGAATAGTAGCCATTTCTGGCGATACCAAGGACCAATATCCCGTGTTTGATTCTCCATTCTGTCCTCTTAGAGATAAGTACACGCCGAGCTCAGACCACTGATGCTCGGCGCGAAGTCTAACATAAACCGGTTGTTACGAAGAGACGCTAGCGATTAGTTTGTGGGTCCGATAAAGCGACTCTCGGAGGAGGCGCTGATACTCTCGTCACCGACAGTCGTCACTTCAAACTCGATAGGATAATTCGGCTTCTCTAGCGCACGTGGATCGATCTCAACGTAAATCGTGTGATCGTAAAGCTCGCCAGCTTTTACGCGGACCTCGGTGTCGCCGACCAACTCGGCATACTCAAGTCCTTCTAGGCTGATTCGATAGATTTCATCATTCTGCGATTTGTTGGCAATCTTCACTGAGTAGGTGTTGCGGATATCCCCATCGGTGGCAACTGTGTAAAGGGCACCGCGGCCACGGATGGTGTCGACCTCTAGCGGTGTGCGCGTCAGTAGCACGTAACTAAAGGCAGTCATCATCGCCATCAATGCGACTAGGTAGCCGATCAAACGGGGGCGAACGAGGTGGGTCTTCTTGCCTTCAAGCTCATGCTCGGTGGTGTATCGCACCAAGCCTTTGTCGTATCCCATGCGCTCCATGATGTCATCACAGGCGTCGACACAGGCACCGCAGGCAATACACTCGTACTGCAGACCGTCACGAATATCGATACCCACTGGGCAAACCTGTACACAGTGGCCACAGTCGATACAGTCGCCTAGCCCGTCAGCTTTGTAGTCGGCATCACGCTTGCGCTTGCCTCGGCTCTCACCACGTTTCTCGTCGTAGGAGATGATCAGTGTGTCCTGGTCAAACATCACGGACTGGAAGCGCGCATAGGGACACATGTAGATACACACCTGCTCACGCAGCCAGCCGGCGTTGCCGTACGTTGCTACCGCAAAGAATGCCAACCACCAGCTCTCCCAGGGACCCAAATCAAGCACCAGAATGTTCGGGATCAGCTCCCTTATCGGTGTGAAATAGCCCATAAACGCAATCGACGTAGTCACTGCGATCAGAATCCAGATGCTGTGCTTGGCGAATTTACGCATGAACTTGTTGGCCGACATCGGCTGTTTATCACGTTTCATGCGTGCATTGCGGTCACCTTCGGTGATGCGCTCGGCCCACATAAAGAACCAAGTCCAGACGAACTGCGGGCAGGAGTAACCGCACCAGAGTCGGCCAGCGAATACCGTCACGAAGAAGAGTGTGAAAGCGAGAATAATCAGCAGCCAAGAGAGCAGCATGAAATCCTGCGGCCAGAAGGTCTGACCGAAGACGTGAAACTGTCGACCCGGTAGGTCAAAGTGAATCGCTTGGCGACCATCATACTGCAGCCATGAGGCACCATAGAAGGCGAGGAGCATCACGGCGCTCGAGATAATACGCAGATTCTTAAAGATACCCTTGTAGAACTTTACATAAATATGCTCACGTTCTGCGTAGAGGCTTACAACCTCTACTTGGGGGGTGACATCTTTTACTGGTATCTGACTCATTCAGTGGGTCCTGCTGCAAAGAGAGATCAACTAGCTCAACAATAGGGGCAGTGTACTGCGCCGATAAAAAAGGCGACTTGATATATATCAGTCGCCCCTTTATCGCCTGTTGAAAGATTATTTCGACAGGCTGTATACGTAAGCTGCAATCAGCTGAATCTTATCTTCTGAAAGCAGATCTTTCTGCGCCGGCATTACACCTGCACGACCGCCGCGGATAGTGTGTGCGATCTGCGCGAAATCACCACCGTACAACCAGACGTTATCGGTCAGATTGGGCGCGCCCAGTGCTTGCATGCCTTCGCCTGTTGGCATGTGACAGGCCGCACAGACGGAGTTGAAGGTCGCTTGGCCGCGATCTGCAGCTGATGCATCGTGCTCCTCACCGCTCAGGCTAAGTACGTAGTGCGATACATCTTGTACACCATCCTCGCCCAGCGTTGCCCCAAATGCTGGCATGCCACCTTGGCGACCGTTGATCAGTGTCTGAACAATAGTCTCTGGCGAACCGCCATAGAGCCAGTCGTCGTCAGTTAGGTTAGGGAAGCCGTATGCACCGACACCACCCACACCGTGACAAACCGAACAGTTGTTGGCAAACATGCGTTGCCCCATCTTCAGGCCGTTCTCGTTGCCGGGCTGGTTCAACTCTTCAATTGAGAGGGCAGCGTATTTCGCAAAAACAGGCTTGTAGACCTCTTCCGCGTGCGCCATCTCTTTCTCCCACTGGTTAGCAGACGTCCAACCGAGCAGGCCTTTGAAATTACCCAGACCCGGGTAGAGGGCAAGGTAGCCCAAAGAGAAGACAACGGTGATCAGGAACATGTTGAACCACCACTTCGGCAGTGGGTTGTCATACTCCTCGATGCCGTCAAACGCGTGGCCGACAGTCTCTTCTGTTGTCTCTTTAAATTTCTCACTCTTACGAGTAGCGAATAGCAGCCAAGTTACACCGATAATCACGCCTAGGGTGATGACTGAAATCCAAATGCTCCAAAAAGCACTCATCGTTTTTCTCCTCCGTTACTCTCCTGGTCGGCCTGCTGTGTGCGCTGGTCAATCGCCTCATCCTGGAAGGGTAGATCTGCCGCATCATCAAAGCGCTTCTTATTGCGTGGGTTAATCACCCACAGAAAGATGCCGATGAAGGTCAGTAGCATGATGACCGGAATGTATGGACCGTAGGTTTCGTAACTCACTGATAATTACCGTTTGTTGGTGTACTCAGAATGCATTTTGCCTAGCGCCTGTAGGTAGGCAACCAGAGCATCAATCTCGTAACGGCCTGCAACATCTTCCTGCGCGTTGGCAATCTGCTCATCGCTGAATGGCACGCCTAGTTTGCGCAGTGCAGTCATTTTCGCTGCCGTGTCACGCCCTGTTAGCTTATCTTCGAAAAGCCACGGGTAGGATGGCATTTTTGACTCAGGTACAACGTCACGCGGGTTGTACATGTGTGCACGGTGCCAGTCATCAGAGTAACGTCCACCAACGCGCGCGAGGTCAGGCCCGGTACGTTTAGAACCCCAGAGGAATGGGTGTTCGTAAACAAACTCGTTAGCTGTTGAGTAGTGACCGTAGCGCTCTGTCTCTGCACGGAAAGGGCGAATCATCTGTGTGTGACACACATGACAGCCTTCGCGGATGTAAATATCACGGCCTTCCAGTTCAAGCGCGCTGTACGTACGCAGACCTTCAATTGGCTTGGTGGTAGAGCTTTGGAAGAAGAGGGGAACGATCTCTGCCAGACCACCGCCGCTAATTACGACGATGATCAGCAGGATCATCAGACCCATTTTCTTTTCGATAGTTTCGTGTTTAATCATCTTAACTCTCTCCGGTCTGACTTACGCTGCGGCTACAGCCGGATCAGGGTTTTCTGCAGGGGCCACTTTGCTGCCTGAGCGGGTGGTCTGCCATACGTTGTAAGCCATCAGGAACATACCCGCGACAAAGAACATACCGCCCAACCAACGCACGAAGTAGCCTGGGTGGCTCGCTTCCAACGCTTCAACGAAGCTGTAGGTGAGGGTGCCGTCTTCGTTAACTGCACGCCACATCAGACCCTGCAGGATACCGTTTACCCACATCGCACAGATGTAGAGGACAGTACCGATAGTTGCCAGCCAGAAGTGAGTGTTAATCAGGGCAGTCGAGTACATCTGCGCCTTACCGAACAGCTTAGGAATCATGTGATAGATCGCACCGATCGAGATCATCGCAACCCAGCCCAGAGCACCAGCATGTACGTGGCCGATAGTCCAGTCTGTGTTGTGTGACAGAGCGTTAACGGTCTTGATCGCCATCATCGGGCCTTCGAAGGTCGACATGCCGTAGAACGACAGCGATACCACGAGGAAACGCAGGATAGGGTCAGTACGTAGTTTGTGCCATGCGCCTGAGAGGGTCATCATACCGTTGATCATGCCGCCCCAAGAGGGTGCCAGCAGGATCAGTGACATAATCATACCAACAGACTGCGCCCAGTCAGGTAGCGCAGAGTAGTGCAGGTGGTGACCACCCGCCCACATGTAAGTGGCGATCAGCGCCCAGAAGTGGACGATAGAGAGACGGTACGAGTAGATCGGACGCTCAGCCTGCTTTGGCACGAAGTAGTACATCATGCCCAAGAAGCCAGCAGTCAGGAAGAAACCTACGGCGTTGTGACCGTACCACCACTGCACCATCGCATCGACAGTACCTGGGTAAACTGAGTATGACTTGAACAGGGTAACAGGCATCTGGATGCTATTAACAATGTGCAGCACCGCAACAGTGATGATGAACGCCATGTAGAACCAGTTGCCCACATAGATGTGCGACGTCTTACGGTTTTTGACAGTACCGAGGAAGACGATTGCATAGCAGATCCATACAACAGCAAGCAGAATATCGATTGGCCACTCGAGCTCAGCGTACTCTTTAGTTGATGTAATACCCATCGGTAGTGTGATAGCAGCAGCTACGATAACTGCCTGCCAACCCCAGAAGGTAAATGCCGCTAGGCCATCAGAGAAGAGGCGAGTTTGGCAGGTACGCTGCACAACGTAGTAAGACGTTGCGAATAGGGCGCTACCGCCAAAGGCGAAGATGACCGCATTGGTATGCAGAGGACGCAGACGTCCAAAAGAAAACCAAGGCGTATCGAAGTTAAGTGCTGGCCACACCAACTGAGCAGCGATCAGAACACCTAGGCCCATGCCTACGATGCCCCAAACAACCGTCATGATGGCGAACTGGCGAACAACTCGATAGTTGTACGTATTTGCAGTTGCAGTGCTCATTTCAGGCTCTCATCAAGCTTTGTGAATAGAAAAGGTCAAAATTTGGGCGAATTATGTTGGATGAGTCGATCTTTTTCAATGAATTAGGGACCATTTATCTCACCTATTTTTGTGCGGTGCATCATGCGCTATTCCGACATAAAGACGCCAATTAACCAAAATTGCTTTGAAACTTTGCAATCTAAGCTACTGATATTAAATGGTTTATTCTTATAGTTCTGGTGGTTATTTGCTGATAATAATAGGCTATTAGAGCAATCTGCCGCTAACGCGAAGGTCATAAAACAGGGTATATCTTGATTCAAATCAATATAAGCTGTCACGCAGTTCTGCAGCAGTGGTACGACCAACGCTCGTTTCCCGCAAATCTCAGCTATGCTAGAGTTCGCGCCGCAATCACCGGTGAAACAGCGAGGCCCGAGCGTGCTTAACCATCTACTGATCTATTGCCGCGCAGGGTTTGAATCTGAAGCGGCTTCCGAGATATCGACTCGTGCAGCAGAGCTCGGTTTTTTCGGCTATCCCAAGTTTAGCCCCAATAGCGCCTATGTGCTTTTTCATCTGACGGGTGAGCAGAATGCGCTTGAGTTGATGGCGCAGCTCAAATTTCGGCGCCTGATCTTCGCGCGTCAATGGGTCGCTTGCACTGATCTTCTATCGCATGTCAGTACCAAGGACCGCATCACGCCGCTCTTAGCGGCCGCTGAGGGGCTGCCGCAGTCCGCTGAGCTCTATGTTGAGACGGCTGACACTACAGATGGGCGCAACCTTAACGGTTTTGCGCGTAAGTTTGGTTCTGCGCTCTCAGGTGCAATGCGTCAAGCCGGTCTGATGTTGCCGCGCAAACAGCGTGCCGACTGGCGTACCCATTTATTCGTCATTGATGGACAAACTTTCTGGTTGGGTGTTTCGCCGATCAAGAACAGCTGTCGCTGGGAGCAGGGTATACTGCGCTTGAAGTTTCCGCCCTCTGCACCGAGCCGCTCGACGCTGAAGTTGGAGGAGGCGTGGCACTGGTTTGTGCCCAAGGCGGATTGGCAAGAGAAGATTGAGAGTGGCCGAACGGCCGTTGATCTGGGTGCTGCCCCGGGTGGTTGGACCTGGCAGTTGGTCAATCGCAATATGTTTGTAACAGCGGTTGATAATGGCCCAATGTCACAAGAGTTGATGGATTCCGGGCAGGTGGACCATCGTCGCGAAGACGCCTTCACGTTCAAGCCGAACAAGCCGGTGGATATGTTGGTGTGTGATGTGGTGGAAAAACCATCGCAAGTTACTGAGTTGATGGCCAAGTGGGCGATTAATCGCTGGTCAACGATTCTTATATTTAACCTTAAACTGCCGATGAAGCAGCGTTTTGCTGAGGTGGAATCTTGTCTCGAGCAGTTGCAGAGCATTCTGACCGAGGCGCAGCTCAGATATAAATTGGAAGCCAAGCATCTCTATCACGATCGCGAGGAGATCACGGTCTATTTAGAGTTGATCAGATAAGCAGAGGCTGAACTACAGCTCGTAAATAGTGATCTTCTCTTCGTGCTCGAGCATAGGACCGATTCGGTCCATCATCTGCCTGCGCTCTTCCGAGTGATACCAGCGCGACCAGTCACTTAACGTTCGGTAAGTTGCTACAATCAGACGCTTCTCTGTATCGCTGATATCATGTAAAACTTCGCCAGAGATGAAGCCCGTCGTGGACATCGCCGTCTGCAGGTTTTCGCGAGCGAGTGAGTTATAGGCGTCGGTCAGTTCCGTTGGAACATGGCGCTCAATAAAAACTCTTATCATTGTCGTTTTCCTTACGTGCGTTCCCTTTAGTCCAAGAATAGACCGAAGGCGGGTGAACGGTAAAGCGGTTGGTAGCCGTACCGGTCTGACAACGCTGGGCTGACAACATGCCTCGGTATTTGCGACAATAATGAGATTGAGTAATTGAACGGAAAATCCTTTGTGAAACCTGATGCACAACTTGATGCGCGTGGTCTCTACTGCCCTGAACCGGTGATGATGCTGCATAACAAAATCTCAGACGTTGCTGCCGGGCAACTGATAGAGGTTTTAGCCACAGACCCCTCCACAGAGCGTGATATCCCAAAATTCTGCAATTTCCTCGGGCACGAATTGGTCGAGCAAGAGCAGTGCGGTGATGAGTATATCTACCTGATTCGCAAGGGCGCCTGATAGGCCACCCCAGTAGCGACCCGTAATCCGAGTGTGCGCGTTGTGAAAAAGGGGCTTAACAAGCCTAGATATGCTGTTAGAATGCGGCTTCGATCAGGGTTGCGGCCCAAGTAACAAACGAGATGAGAACGTGAGCGAACAGACCTCAGACAAGGCGCGTAACAAGAATCGCGCAGCAAACCAGGCAGCGGTAGAACTGTTGGAGACAAACTACCCGAAAGCGTTCAACGCTGCCGAGCCTAAACCTCTGAAGATTGGTATTCAGGAAGATCTGGTCGCTGATGACAAAGTGAGCCGCGGTAAAATCAAACGTGCACTGGCTACCTACGTGCGCAATCCACGCTACCTGCAGTCGATTGTAGAGGGTGCCGACCGTGTCGATCTGAACGGTGACGCGTCTGGTACCGTCAACGAGAGCGAAGCGGGTCACGCCAAAGCGAAGCTAGCCGAGTACAAACAGCGCCGTGTCGAGCGTCAAAAAGAGCAGCGCAAACAGCAGCGCGTAGCCGAGAAAGAGGAGCGCATCAGCAACAAGCTCGAAGCGCTGCTGGCGAAAACCAACAAGCACTAACCGGTAGCTCGCCTCTCGAGGCGACACACGTTGGATTAAGAATGTACGAGCGATGTAGCGCACAGCGCTATTTCGCGACCCGACACTGGGTGTCGGGAAATGCGGCTTTGCCGCACATCCCTCCTACAGGGCCCTGCTCAGAAACCTGCGGATTGTAGGATCTCTTCGATCTCCGTCAGAATCGCTGGATCATCTATCGTTGATGGCATGGTGTACTCCTGACCCGCCGCAATCTTGCGTAGCACTGCACGTAGCACCTTGCCTGAGCGGGTCTTGGGCAAGCGTTGCACCACCAATGCCTGACGGAAGCAAGCGACTGCGCCCACTCGGTCACGAACCATCTGCACTAGGTCTTGTACCAGATCCGCTTCGCTGATGGTTTCGTCCGCTTTGAGCACCACGAGGCCCAGCGGCAATTGTCCCCGCAGTTCATCGTTCACACCTATGACGGCACACTCAGCGACAGCGCTATGTGCCGACAGTACCTCTTCCATCTCGCCGGTGGAGAGTCGGTGGCCGGAGACGTTGATCACATCATCGGTACGTCCGGTAATGTAGATGTAGCCCTCCGCATCTTTAAATCCGCCGTCACCCGTGTGGTAGTAACCGGGAAACGCCTCCAGGTAAGAGCTGCGGTAGCGTTCGTTGTTATTCCAGATACTCCAGGCGACGCCCGGGGGCATCGGCAGGGAGACGCAGATGTTGCCAGCGGCGTCAGTCTCAACCTCTTCGCCGCTGTCGTCGAGCACGCGAATATCGTACCCGGGGATCGGTTTGTTGGTGGAGCCCAGACGCTCTTTGGAGGGGTTGTCCCATCCCATCATCGGCGCGGTCATCGGCCAACCCGTTTCGGTTTGCCACCAGTGGTCTATCACAGGCACTTGCAGCAGTTCAGAGAGCCAGCCGTAGGTCGAGGAGTCGAGTTTTTCACCGGCGACAAAGACCCATTTTAGCGAGCTCAGGTCGAACTGTTTGGCCAGTGCGCCCTCAGGATCCTCTTTGCGAATCGCGCGGAAGGCGGTGGGGGCACAGAACATCGAGTTGACCCCATATTCGCCAATGACGCGCCAGAAGGTGCCAGCATCGGGCGTTTTGATCGGTTTACCCTCAAAGAAGATCGCCGAGCAGCCGCCCATCAAAGGGCCGTAAACAATAAAGGAGTGACCGACAACCCAGCCAATGTCGGAGGCGCCCCACCAGACATCGCCCGCTTCCATGCCATAGACATTGTTGAGGGCATAACTTAGCGCTACTGCATGGCCGCCGTTGTCTCGCACTATCCCTTTGGGCTGACCGGTAGTGCCAGAGGTGTAGAGTATGTACAGCGGGTCGCGTCCCAAGACAGGCGTGCACGCTGCGTCTTGCGACCCCTCCTGAAATTCATACCAGTCCAGATCGCGCGCTTGGTTAAGCTCGGCGCTTAGCATTGGGCGTTGGCAGACGATAGTGTACTCGGGCTTATGTGTCGCCATATCGATCGCCTGATCGACAAGCGGCTTGTAGGCGATCTTCTTGTCGAACTCGATACCGCAGGATGCGGTGAGGATCATTTTGGGGTTGGCATCATCGATACGAATGGCCATTTCGTTGGGGGCAAAGCCACCAAAGACGACTGAGTGAACTGCGCCAAGGCGGGCGCAGGCGAGCATTGCTACTGCGGCCTCTGGAATCATTGGCATGTATATGAGTACGGTATCGCCTTTCTCCACGCCGCGCGCTTGCAGCGCGCCGGCAAAGCGTTTCACTCGAGCTAAGAGGTCGTTGTAGCTGATGGCCTCTTTGGTATCGCTGACGGGCGAGTCGTAATAGAGCGCTACCTGCTCACCGCGGCCCTGCTCGACCTGTTGATCTAAGGCTAGATAGCAGGTGTTGAGTTCTCCATCGGGATACCAACTGTAGGTTCCGAAATCAGTTTTGTGCAGGATCGTTTCGGGCTTTTTGAACCAAGCGATTCGATCAATCTGGGTCGCCCAATAGGCCTCTGGGTTATCTAAAGCGGCTTGGTATTGGTCGTCATATCTCATCTGCATCCCTCTTATATTTATTCTGGTGAGGCTATTTGCTGTCGACTAACGCTGGGATCTACTGCTCCTGATAGAACTTCAGAATGCTGGAGAAATCCAGGCCGCCTGTGCCGTTTTTACGGTGCAGCATGTACAGCGCGCGGGCTGCGGAGCCCATCGGTGTGGGCGAGCCACTCTGCTGGCTGACATCCATCGCTAACCCTAGATCCTTATACATCAGGTCCACCGCAAAGCCGCCTTGGTAATTATTAGAGGAGGGCACATTGGGCATTACACCGGGGAAGGGGTTGTAGACCTGCAGCGCCCAGTTGTTACCGGAACTCTGCTTCATGATCTCAGAGAGCACTGCCGGATCCAGACCGTTACGCACCCCCATATTTAACGCCTCTGAGGCACCGGCCATCTGAATCGCCAGCATCATGTTGTTGCAGCATTTGGCGATCTGGCCCGCACCCGAGTCGCCCGCGCGGAAGATGTTTTTGCCCATCGCCTCTAGAATGGGTTTAGCCCGCTCGAATTGAGCTTCTGTTGCACCGACCATAAAGGCAAGGGTGCCCGCTGTAGCTGCACCGACTCCGCCTGAGACCGGTGCATCGATGAAGTCGATACCGCGAGCGGCACCCACTGCAGAGACACGCTTTGCGGTCTCGGCATCAATGGTGGAGCTGTCAATGATTAGGGCGTCGGACTCCACGGCATCAAACAGCGGTGTATCACCGGTGACGAACAGCCCTTCAACATGCTGGCCTGCCGGTAGCATAGTGATGACAAACTGTGCGCCTTTGACGGCCGAAGTTGCAGAGTCAGCTGCCTGTGCACCGGCTGAGACTGCTCGTTCAAGTGCGGCTGCTGAGAGGTCAAACACCTGTACCTGGTGACCTGCTTTGACCAAGTTGGCGGCCATCGGGCCGCCCATATTACCCAGTCCGATAAATCCAATTGTTGCCATTCTCTGTCCCTCTTATGTTTATTGTTCAGGGTAAAAAGTTTTGCCGTTAAAGATCGCTCAACGGATTCGCTTGTCCGGGCTCCCAAGGGCTAGTAAAGAACTGCTGCACAAACGCTTCGTCGACGCTGCTCACCGTCTTATAGCTCCAGTCGGGTTTGCCGTCTTTATCGACTAGAAGGGCTCGAACCCCCTCTGGAAACTCGCGATGACGGCAGCACTGCACCGACAGCTCAAGCTCGGCCATAAACACCTCTTTGAGTGAAAGGTGGCGGCAGCGTTTGAGCTGTTCAGCAATGATGTGCACTGATAGGGGCGAACCGTGGGTGATCGCTTTTTTAGAGCGTTGAATCCAAGGGTCCTCGCTTTCGAGCTCGTGCATCGCTTGCATAAGATCATCGAGCGAATCTTGATCGGTGATCTGCTGTATGAAGTCAAAGTGATCCTGGATTGGAGCGTCTGTGCGCAAGACCGCTTGGGACTGCTGCTCGAGCTGGCGCAGCACCTGATTTACGCAGGTGTAGGCGTCCGCGCTCCAGTCTGCCTCGACCAGTGAGCTGATCAACTGCGGCAGTTTGGCGGCATCAATGAAGCGATCAGCAAGGCCGAGGAAGAGGGCATCTGCCGCATAGATTGGATTGCCGGTAAGACCCAGAAAAATACCCGTGCGCCCGGGCATACGGTTGAGGAAAAAACTACCGCCCACGTCAGGGTAGAGACCGATAGTCACCTCCGGCATTGCGAGGTGTGAGGTTTGTGTAACCACGCGATGGCTACAGCCGTTCATTAGGCCCATGCCGCCACCCATGACATAACCGCTGCCCCAACAGATAAAAGGTTTAGGGAAGGTGTGAATGCGGTAGTCGATTGTATACTCAGCAGTGAAGTAGTCGACCGGGAAACTAGAGTTCGCCTCGTTAGTGATCGACTTGTAGAGGTTCACCACATCGCCACCGGCGCAGAAGGCCTTCTCCCCTGCGCTGGTCAACAGCACCGCTTTAATTCGCTCATCCGCAGCGGCCTGATCGAGGCGCGGCATAGTCAGCTCAATCATCTCCAGCGTCAGCGCATTGAGTGATCGCTCAGAGTTGAGATGCACCTCAAGAATAAGGTTGCCGTCGTTTGTGGGGTGTTCGTTAAAGAGTACGCAACTCATCAAATGTCCTTATCTCGCTCAGTTAGCGGTTCTTCCACTCGGGAGCACGTTTTTCCAGGAATGCGTTCACCCCCTCTTTTTGATCCTCAGAGAAGAAGAGGTCAACGAAGAGTTCACGCTCGAGAATGTAGCCTGCATCCCAGTGCTGATGACGGTTGTTTTGAATCAGCTGTTTACAGTTGGCGATCGACATTGGACTCTGCTGCTCGGCCTGCTTGGCCAGCTCCATTGCACGCTCAAACGCGCCGCCGGTAGGTACCAGCTCTTCGACTAGGCCGATCTCTTTCGCTTGCGGCGCTTTCAGACGTTCGCCTAATAAAATCATACGCTTAGTCCAACCTTCTCCAACCAGCATCGTCAGATTCTGGGTGCCACCCGCACAGGGCAGAAGTCCCACTTTAGCTTCTGGCAGCGCCATTTGAGCCTGCTCCTCGGCAACACGAATATCACACGCCAGTGCAACCTCGAGGCCACCCCCCATGGCAAAGCCGTTTATCGCAGCAATGGATACGCCACGGAAATTCGACAGCGCCTCAAAGGCCTCTCCGAAGCCGCGGGCCATGTCGCGAGCCATCGAGCGATCGCCATCTGCGAACAGCTTGAGGTCGGCACCGGCACAGAAGAATTTCTCGCTGGTAGAGCGCAACACCAGAGCGAACACTTCGCGATCGGCGTTGAGCTGCGCAACCAACTCGGTTAACTGCTTCAAGCTCTCAACGGTCCAGGTGTTAGCCGGCGGATTATTCATCGTAATAACCGCGGTATGGCCCTGCTTTTCTAAAAGTAGCGCGTCAGACATGCTCTCTCCCTAATATCGCTTAAAGTAGCTCTGCGGCATCCTGCATCAGCGCCCGGCGGGCGATGATCAGACGCATAATTTCATTGGTACCCTCAAGGATACGGTGCACGCGGTTGTCACGTAGGTAGCGCTCTAGCGGATACTCCTTGATGTAGCCATTGCCGCCAAAGATCTGCAGCGCTTCATCGGCTACGGTGTATCCGGCGTCGGTTGCAAACTGCTTCGCCATAGCACAATAAACTGTTTTATCGGCATGTCCGGCGTCGAGCCGGCTTGCTGCGAGTCGAATCATCTGGCGGGCAGCAACCAACTGAGTGGTCATATCAGCGAGTTTGAACTGCAGTGCTTGGAAGTTGCTCAGTGGTTTGCCGAACTGACTGCGCTCCAGCATGTAGTTGCGTGCGCGTTTAAGTGCCGCTTGCGCCGTACCGATAGAGCAGGCGCCAATATTGATGCGTCCGCCGTCCAGGCCCTTCATGGCGATCTTAAAGCCATCACCCTCAGCGCCCAGCATGGCGCTAGCAGGCACGCGTACCTCATCAAAGGTAACCATACGGGTGGGTTGTGAGTTCCATCCCATTTTCTGCTCTTTGCGCCCGTAGCTGATGCCTTCGCTTTTGGCATCGACGGCGAAAGCCGAGATCCCTTTGGCGCCTGCTTCACCGGTGCGTGCCATTACTACGAGGACATCGGTTGCGCCGGCACCGGAGATAAAGATCTTGCTGCCGTTGAGCAGGTAGTCGTCACCATCGCGACTAGCGCTTGTCTTAAGTGAGGCGGCGTCGGAGCCGGCGTTAGGCTCTGTTAGGCAGTAGGAGCCAAATTGCTCACCCGCCGTGAGGGCAGGGCACCACTGGTTGCGCGTCGCTTCGTTACCAAATTCTGCGATCATCCACGCCACCATGTTGTGGATCGTTAGATAGGCGGTAGTCGATGTGCAGCCCTGTGCGAGCTCCTCAAAGATGATGCTGGCATCGAGTCGGCTCAGCCCTAAACCGCCAACATCCTCTGGGGCGTAAAGGCCACACAGGCCGAGTTCACCCGCTTGACGCAAGGTCTCAAGTGGGAATATCTGCTGCTCATCCCACTCAGCGGCATTGGGTTCGAACTCTTTTTCAGCGAAGCTTCGAGCCAGGTCGGCAAAGGCGATCTGATCTTCGTTCAGCTCAAAATCCATGGTGCTTTCCTTTGTTGTTATCCGCTTACTTTAGCTGAATCGTGGTGTTTACCCCAGTGTCTATATCCTCTTCGAACCAGCGCGCGGTAACGGTCTTAGTTTCGGTGTAGAACTTAACCGCCTGTTTACCGTAGGCGTGTTGATCACCATAGAAGGATTTACGCCAGCCAGTGAACGAGAACATCGGCAGCGGCACAGGCACTGGGACATTGATACCGACCTGGCCTACCTTGATCTCGTGTTGATACTTGCGAGCAGCGGCGCCCGATGAGGTAAAGATCGACGTGCCATTACCATAGGCGTTGGTATTAATTAGAGCGATGGCTTCATCCAGTGTGTCGACCTCAATGGCGCAAAGCACTGGGCCAAAGATCTCCTCTTTGTAGATCGACATATCGGTGGTGACACCGCTAAACAACGTCGGGCCAACCCAGTTGCCGTTGGGGAAGCCATCTACGGTGCAGTCGCTACCGTCGAGCAAGCACTGTGCGCCAGCATTCTTTCCCTGCTGTATGAAGTCGAGCACACGGGCCCGAGCACTTGGATTGATCAGCGGGCCGTACCCCGCATCCGGGTCGTCCCAGGCGCCGGGGCGAACCTTACTCATCGCCTCGCGCAGCTCCGGAATCCACTCTTTGGCACTGCCTACAAATACAGCGACAGAGATCGCCATACAGCGCTGACCTCCGGCCCCGACAGACGCACCAACAAGATTATTGATAACCTGATTCTTGGACGCGTCCGGCATGATCACCATATGGTTCTTGGCGCCGGCAAAGGCCTGCACCCGCTTCAGATGCTCGGTGCCGGTACGGTAGATGTGTTCCCCGACAGCAACCGAGCCGACAAACGAGATAGCGGGCGTATCTTTGTGGGTCAGCAGTTGGTCGACCACCTCTTTAGTGCCATGCACAACTTGCAGCAGACCGTCAGGGGCGCCCGCCTCTTTGAACAGCTCCGCCAAGCGCATTGGTGTTAGTGGATCCTGCTCGGAGGGTTTTAGAACGAAGGTGTTACCACAGGCGATGGCCATCGGAAACATCCACAGGGGAATCATCGCTGGGAAGTTGAAGGGTGTGATACCCACACAGACACCGAGCGGTTGAGTGATGCTGTAACAGTCGATTTTTCGCGCGACATTCTCAACGGTCTCACCCATCGACAGTGAAGCGATATTACAGGCGTGTTCAACCACTTCTATACCGCGCCATACATCACCTTTAGCGTCTTCAAACGTCTTTCCTGTTTCGCTGGATAGCAGGGTGGCGATCTCGTCGTGATGCTCTTTGAGTAGGTGCTGGTAACGCAGCATCAAGCGAGCACGCTCGCCCACGGGGATCTCTTTCCAGCTCTCAAATGCAATCTGTGCGGCGGCTATGGCCGCGTCCACTTCGGCGGATGTCGCACAAGGGACCTCAGCAATAACATTTTGAGTTGCGGGGTCTGTTACGGGAATAAAAGCATCGGTCTGGCTTTGGACCATCTGGCCGTTGATCAAAAGAGGGACACGCTGAGTCATTATCAATACCTGCAATCGTTATTCTTATAGATACCCCATTCGTTCGGGTTAAATAGATTTTTAACACCAGTCGCCTAAGAGGGAGATTGATAATCTTGCTCTATTGATGGACTATATTGTGGTTTTTACTGATCCATTTGTCGTAGACCGGACTCAGAAAAGCGCGAATCAGTAGTAGGTATAAAGAGAACATATGAGCCGCCCCTCTAATTGGCCGCTTCCGCCAGAGAGCTTTCGATATCTAGTACCCCGCTCGCTTACGGCTCAGCTAGCGCAGCATCCGCTGTCCGCCGACTTGTATCCACGTGCCCTCGGCTTCTATGCAGCAGCTTCGGGGCACCGAATGCAGCGTGAGTCACACGATGACTACTTGATGATCTACTGTCTGGAAGGGAAGGGCAGGTTCAGCGCAGCTAAGAGCGAGAGCACTCTAGCGATGGGCGATCTGTTAATTGTGCCCGCGGGTTTGAGTCACCAGTATGCTGCAGATCCCAACGATCCATGGACAATTTATTGGACCCACTTCGATGGCTCGCGGGCCGCGGACTTTGCCTTGCACACGGGGATCCCCCACAGCGACGCCGGCTATCAAATTCATCAGGTGGGTGTGCATGCACAATTAATAAGCGATTTTGAGGCGCTGATGGAGGCTCGCAACTCGGTGCAGGAGTTGGCGAGTCACATCTATGCAGCCAATCAGCTCCGTCAAATCCTGTCACATATTGCGTTATTGCGGCCCACTGAGTCTATCAAGGGTCAGCGTGAAACCGCTGAGCTTGAGCGGGTGCACTCGCTGATGCGTTCTCACCTGCATGAGAAGCTCGACCTAGACACTCTCGCCGCCGCCGTGAATCTATCAAAGTTTCACTTTGTTAAACGCTATCGAGAGCTCAGCGGAACGACGCCAATAAACCGTTTTATCCAGTTGAAGATAGAGCGGGCCTG
>Ga0209652_1001785_pt1 | contig 17323 bp, 16 predicted proteins | sample SaaInl74LU_5_DNA_FD_184641 | JGI IMG/M metagenome (GOLD analysis project Ga0209652, IMG submission 184641) | Marine microbial communities from expanding oxygen minimum zones in the Saanich Inlet - ESP_74LU_5_DNA (SPAdes) (version 2) | ecosystem: Environmental > Aquatic > Marine > Intertidal zone...
CGGACACCATGCCGCCGTCGGAGACTGACAACGTGACTGTGGCTGCTGCACCAGCATTGTTGACTGCCGGAGATGAAAAATTGCCATCTACAAATCTGCCAATGCAACCAAATTGTCCGACGTTAAATGAATGTCCTGTCAACTCACCATCCAATGTCAAGGAGGAGGATTTAAATGGCACAAATAATGGTGTCATGGAAAACAAAGACGTTGGAGCTATGCCACCGGCTGCCGCAGCTTTCGAACCAGCAGCAGCAACAAAGGAAAATGGCTCTGTAGTGACACAGGACGCTCTTCAAACTACAAACACCAATACTCCCAACTTAGAGAAGATCACCAATGACACACCATCTGCCTCATCATCTCCCCGGCGGAGGGTAAAGAAACGACGTTCAGATGACTTTGTCTACGCAGACACAAAGAAAGAAGACAAACCCAGCAGCAGCAGCACTCAAACTAATAATGGAGCAACAAAACCTCCACCTCCTGCAGCAAAGAAACCCAAACAGCGCAAACGACCCCAACAATGTCCCTCCACTGATTCCATTCTCATAGATGTACCGCTTTCTGTCACAGCTGACCTAGGAGTGGCGTTGAAACGTACAAGGCGGAAGAGAATAAAACGGATTCAAGATTGGGTGGCTTTGGCTCCTGGGAAGAAAAAGGGAGATGGTATCAACAGCAGCAGCAACAACAATAAGACTGTGGTGAAGAAGAAGAAGAAGAGTGAAAGTCCTCAAAAAGATAAACAAAAAGGTGGACAAGGCAGTTGTTCCGACTCTGATAATAGTGATGATGAAGAAGACAATGAAAAAGATATCACACTTGACTACGACGACGACGCTTTGGGGAAAACTCCCAAACGAAATCAATATGGATCAGTCGTGGATTACCTAGAAGCCAAATATGTACGTGGTGTCATGATAGCTGACTACGATGATAGAGAACAAGCCAAAATTCAAAGTAAGCAGGAAGAAGAAGAAGAGGTGGATAGTGAGGGTGACAACTCCTGTTATGACGATGAGGATGGATTTATTGATGACTCACTCATGGTGGAGGATGTGGCTGGTCAGGTGATGGCTTCGAGTACCTATGGATTAACTCAGATTGAAGAAGAGGCGAGGAGGCGTAAGGAAGAGCGTAAAAAAGAGAGTGGTATTGATGGGGATATGGAACAACCGAACTTGGAGGGGCTTGGTATTACGGATGAAAAGTTGGATGACACTCAGTTAGATGAAGACATGGAATCTGGTTTTGATGATGGATTCTTTGTGAATCTTGGTGACTTGGAAATGGCGGAGGGATGGAGTGGCGATAATGTGGTCATTTCACCTACCAAGAAGAAGCGCACGAAAAAGCGCGTCAAGGCTGCAGCAGCAGCCAAAGACGACAAGCCCGTGAAAAAGAAGAAGAAGATATCATTGCCATCCTCTCCAAAAAAGAAGAAAAAGGCAGACGATACAAAACAAAAGACTGACAGTAAAACAACGTCTCCAAAGAAAGGAAAGAAAACAACGCCATCATCGGGTAAATCAGAAGAGAAACAACCCAAAAAGAAAGACCAAGTTGTCAAACAACCCAAAAAGGTTTCACCAGAAAAGGAGAGAGCAAATCAATTACGCAAGCTGATGAAACGAAAGTACAATGCTTGTGTTAAGATGATCAAAGATTTGAGTACTGATCAATTACCGCTCAAGCAGAGGAATAAGAAGACTGTCAAATTGTCAGTGAGCATCCCGGCAGATAAGAATATCGGGGATGAAATTACGTTTGCAAATCCCAACATACCTGGTAAGAGAGCAAAATAATTGTGTGCTGCCATTGTTTGTGCAACTGTGTCATCATTAACAATCTTGTCTCTTGTCATGTCCTGGATTCATCACCAGGTCAAAAATTGAAGGTTCAGATACCTGCGAAAGCAGACATGGAGAAGCGGACCTTCGTCGCTAGCGTTCCAGGTCCCAAGGTTCCCTTTACAAAGAAAGAAAATAATCTTCCCAAGGAATTCAAGGAAGCGTTATGTAAGTGCTCTGCTGTTGTGGCAGAAGCTAGTGTCTTGTGATAGTTACCCTGATCTAACCTTCCACCTTCTTTACTTTGTTGATTTCTTCCAGGTGACTACTCCACGGCGTTTGATGATTGGTGTGCTGCAGAAGAAACCCACAATGCATCATTGCCCGAGAATAAACGCAAAGATTACAAAATCAAAAACGAGAAGATGAAAAAGTTCGATGAAATGGTCTCAGAGTTTCCAAACAAATTGGCAACACCAATCGATGCTACCTATTTGAGAGCAGCTGTGCGTCGCGTACGGAGCAATAAAGCAAGGCAGGAGAAGAGGAAGTCTGGGACTGAGACTCCGAAGCGTCAAACAGTTACGGAAAAGGTAGAAATCAATATCACCGTGCCACAAAAAGGGAATGAATTTGCCCTTGTTTCGTTCAACAAGCAAGACTTTCAAGAATAGAAAATATAACTCATAAAAGCGTAGTTCATTGTTATCTTTAAGCTATAATTACACGCCTCCTAGGTTTGGTTGAACTGTTACAATCACTTTGTTGACTTTTTGATCAGTTTCAGCTTCAAGGATCGACCTGATTTCTTTTTGTCTTCCTTCGCCGGTTTACTGTTGCGTCGCTTTGACGAAGATATACCCAGACCATGTCTAGCAAGATTGCGTGGTTTTCTAGTAGACACAACTCTTTCTGGCTTGTGTACAACGTCTTTGTAACCTCCAGCATCTTCGATTAATTGGGAAGGAGCCTTTCCAGAGACAAATTTGCAGCATTGTGATGACACTTCAACCCCGTAATTACTACCCATGACAGAATCAGCCGTGCTGCTCACAGGTGTTGCGACACTGATATCTTCAGTTATTGGGGCCACCGGGCGTATTTGTGGTAACCAAGATGATAAGCTGGGATCGTATTCACTCCTTTCAAAGCTAGATGCGGCGCTGTAAGAATGATCACTGCTGGAGAAGCTTCTACTAGAGCAGCTTGAAGAGCCATCACTCGAATTGTCGCTATCAACCTCCTCATCTACCACTTCCGGCGGAGTGGGATTCTGATCAACTGATTCTGTGACAGACTCATCTTCTTGTAAAGAAATTTTCATCATCAACTTCTTTAAGCGTTTTTCCTGCGCCACACTCAAGCTGCTTCCTTGCTTTTTAGACGACCGTTTGGTGAGTGCTTCATTCCGGCTCCTCCTCTTGACTTTCACTCTTGTCGCGTTTTCTTTGTACATGTTAGACTTTTCAAAGAATGTTGTTGTATCAAACTTATCGTTGCCTGAATCATCAACTTCAGCATACGTGTCTTCCAAGTTCCGCTTTACCTTTTTCCACATTTTCAAAGCCTCATTGTGAGAGTAGAGTTTCTCTCCAATTTTAATTGGGCCGCGGTCATCAATATTGTTTCTCCTAACATTACTATCATGTGTCATAACGTTGGCCACTTCCTTAGCTGAGCCAAACATGTCCCCCATGAAGTCAGATATGTAGCTTCCAAATGTGCCTCCACTAGATGTCTTCCTCTCAGGATACACTTCCTTTGCACTATCATGATTAGATAATTGAATAGTTTCAGAGTCTGAACTGCTTTCCTCGTCGTGATTAGCAGTGTCACAATAATCAGCATCTGATGAACTCTGCGTCGAGGGTGTATAAGATCTTTCCGGCGTCAAAATTCGTCTTTCCTTCATGGGGGGAGTGTCGATTGTTTTTAGAGAATTCATAGATAGAGGCTTGAAGCTATTTCCAGTTGACGGAGATACAACTGCGGATAGCTCCTCAGCACCTTCAACCATCTTCTTTTCATTGGCTGCGTCATGGAATTCAGTGACTGAAACGGGAGTAACGACTGAGTTAGAATCAGTACTCTGGTCGACACAAGTGACACCGCTGGTTCGGATGATATCAAAAGGAACTTCTTCGTCCTCACAAACGTTATCAGAGGGACGAGTCCGATTCATAGTATTATCCGTAGAAAGCCTATCACGGCAAGGTGACGCAGTACTTTTCATCTCGTCCGATTCGTCAAAAGAGGGAGCCGGATTGTCACAGATGAATGCTTGAACACCACCATCATAATCTTGCTTCATACCATCATCCGAAGAAGAGGTGTCACAGGAAGGTGATGCCGCACTTTTCATCTCGTCGGTTTCGTCAAAAGATGGAGCCGGATTGTGATTAATGAACGCTTGAACACCACTATCATAATCTTGCTTAATACTATCATCCACAGAAAGCCTCCTATCACTGGAAGGCAACTCAGCACTTTTCATCTGGTCCGTTTCGTCCAATGAAGATGAAGCCGGATTGTCACTGATGTACGCTTGAACACCCCTACTATCGTTCTGCATATTCACAATATCTTGCAAAAGCCCATCCAGTACATCAAAAGAAGGCTGAGGAGATGCTGCTTCCGAAACATCCTGATGATGCTGTGCTCCCATGAGAGGTGTGCGATCAGCCGCATCACAAGCATCGCTTAAAAATCTGCACGATTGAGCCATTGACTCCGTGCTCTCGGCATCCAAATAGTTAATGACACAACTCAAACATCTGCGGTCGAGAAGTTTGATATAAGCCGGCGGAGGTGGTGGCGGTAGCATTATCATGTTTTCTGCCTCCTCTTCATCCTCCACATCGGAGTCGTGATGGATGGCATCATTCATCATAATCTCTGGTAATGTAGCTGTGCAGAAGTAATAAGGCTATCGGTTCTGCTTTGCTTTGGGCCAGCAACAAGGCTACAAACTCAGGTAATACCTCACTGTGGTTTTTTTGTGAAGCATGGAGAAGTGGGTTGAGTTGCGCGGGCTTTGGCATTTTCTGCTCCGAAAGAAAGGAGTCCCAGGTACAGAATCCAAAGAAAGTGTGATGTGTGATCGATGAGCCATGACATGATTATTTTTAGCACAGCCCTGCCATTTTTTTACCCTTGGCCCTGCCTTCATTGAACAATGGCAGTGGCTCCAGGAAATGCGGCTGATACCGAATCAGATGGACTGATGCGGTTCCCTCTGCTGACACATGATGATGTAGTAAATCGACGACGTAGGGAGCTGAGAGCGCGTGGTGAAAATGTCGATCTAGACGATAATGTCCGACACCTCCGTCATTTGCTTCCTGCTAGCAGTTCAGCACAACAGTTAGGAGCACTCTATCAGGGTTATGGAACACATTATGTAGATCTGTGGGTAGGCAACCCCCCTCAACGACAAACTGCCGTTGTGGATACCGGAACCTCCGCCACCGCCTTTCCCTGCAGCGAGTGTCAAAATTGCGGGCAGCACACTGATCCTCCATTTGATGAAAGCAAATCTCAGAGTTTCCATGTACCATCTTGTAAGAAAGATGGAGACAAAAGGAGTTGTGCGTTTGGCAGCTGTGCAGATCAAAAATGTGTCGTCGCGCATAACTTTGGAAGTGGCAACGATGCTAGTTCTTGGGCCGCGTTTGAGGCACAAGATATTGTCTATGCGGGAGGATTACATGATCGACCGATTGATGATCGACCAATTGAAATCACCGGGACGGATGACGATGAGTCAAGTCCAGTTCATGCACAAGAATTTTCATTCCCCCTTACCTTTGGCTGCCAAACGAGTGCCAGTGGTTACTTTGAGAAACAGCTGGCATCTGGAGTGATTGGGTTAGATCGTCGAGCTCAATCCTTTTGGGGACAGATGAGAGCCGCACAGATAATTCATCATGCGCAGTTCAGTCTTTGCTTTGTGAAGCAATCTCTTTCGGGCACTAATGCTGGTGCTATAATGCTGGGTGGGGTGGACAAGAGGTTGCATAAAACTCCCATGGTCTTTGCAAAAATGATGGGAGATCGTACCACTGCATCTTTCAAGGTGTATGTCAGAAAAATATACATGCGAACAGGACATAGTATGAGTGAAACTATCATGTTTGATACTTCTGCAAAATATAGCCTGCTGCAGTTGAGTGAAGAGGCAATCAATGGGAAAGAAAAGTTTAGTGTTGATTCAGGTACTACCGACACGTATTTTATCAAGTCTATTTCAGACGAATTCCGAAAATATTGGTATGACATGACAGGGATAGAATACTCCAACGATCCTATACAAGCATCTGATATTGATATCAGGGCCCTACCAACAATCATTTTGCAAATGACTCCTCACGAAGGTGGAGTTGGCGACGAAATCAAAACGGACGACCCAAGAAATATTCCAGGTCTTGCGGGGAAACTGGACTTGGCTACCCCAAATGATGTCATGTTTGCCATTCCTGCCAATCACTACATGCAGCACAATGAAAGGGACGACACGTACTCTCCACGCATCTATCTAGATCGTGACGATTCTCTTGGGAACGTACTTGGTGCAAATGCCATGACGGGCCACGACATGTTATTCGATATGGACGCTGCAAGAATTGGATTTGCAGAGAGCAATTGTGATTATACCGGCTTGGTTGGATATGACGGGAGTGCTTCCGTGAAGGTGGACGACGGCGATGTACAGTTTGGTTTAAAGGCAGACACCATTGAAGATAAGGGGGTCTGTTCAAGTCTACAATGCAGAGGGGTCTTTGGAGCAACGGTGACTTTGTTTTTCATTGGCTTCTTCGTCTTTGGCCGTCGTTATGTCAACGGTGGAGGGGCTACTCCTATGGAACCGAACCCTGTCGACTTGGAAATGAAATCCAATCGTAATCTTGGCCCGAGATATTCTGATCATCGTCACTCTGGCAATTCATCTGACTCCGATAGACCTCCCTACAGAGATCGATCTAGTACTAGATCTGTTCGCCACTATGATGACCGCAGATTGGAACGCGGCCATGGGGAACGCAACTTGCAGTCGTCATCATCTACTCGCCGTCTTCGAGATTCCTCTCCTCTTGTCCATGCCTCTGGCGAGGATAAGAGTGTTGAAAGTGATGAAAGTGATAACAGTCGCGGCACACGACAAAGTCATCGTAGTCACAGATCTTCACGCAGTCACAGATCTTCGCACAGTAATCGATCATCTAATACTCATCGTTCTTCTAATACTCATCGTTCTTCACACAGTCGTGAAAGTCAGCGAAGCAGAAGAAGTGCTGGGAGCAGGGAGAGTCATAGAAGTTCAGGGAGCAGAGAAAGTCACAGAACCGGAGGAAGTAGTAGGGAGGGATCGAGGGATCGTTCTCATTCATCATCGCATCGTTCTTCCAGTGGTAGTCGTCGTCATCACTCAGATAGAGAGTCGTCAAGGAGGAGCTATCGTTCTTATGATGATGATTATGATAACATCCCGATGCCTCCATCGATTACTTAACCCTTGTTATAATTTGCAAAGTGTTTGTTTGTACTCAACACTTAATCGCGTTATACGTACCTGAGATCTACTTAGGGCTGTGCTGTGGGCCTGGGTACAATAGTGGGCGGGTTCTATCTTTGTGCGTGGGCTTTTGTAGGCTTTTGAAATCGTGGGCAGCTTCTTTGAGCCCACGCGAAGTCTTGCTACTTTGTAGGAATTAGTATGGTTCTACGTACACAGGGAATTCAAAAAACGGCTAGCAGTTTCATCGCATTGTTCAAGCCAGTTCGAAGTAGTGATGACTTCACCAACAACATCATAAAGACAATAATAGGAGACCTTTGCTGGCAATGAAAAGGATCCGCTAGCATCAGCACTGATAGTCCATCATTTTAATTGTAATAATCATTCAGTGGTGAATCTGCGTAAGTCATTTCGATTGAAAGGGCGTGCGCCGAGGAGCAAGTGGCCTCGACGGTGCATGCACCTTGATGTTGGTAATTTCACCGTTACGGTTCGCAATGTTATGCCATCAACTCAATCCAATCGTTCTATTCCATCGATTTCCTCACCAATCAATCATTCATTGTTATAATAATTTTAGTTGAACCATCACTTTCTCAAAGTAAGGGGCAGTTGAACAGCGCAGAGAGATTGATCCATCACTCTCAGAGAGGTTCGCTGGGCAAGATCTCATAATACAGCGCAATAGACACTGTCACCCCACCTCCACCCCCCTGTCGATATAATTATTCATAGAGAGCGATGAGCACTAGAACATCTGGGTACTCGCTACGCCTCCGCAACCGGGGTAACGCCAATAGCTCTGCTGACAATGACGCCGCTGGTAGCCGAACTGCGTTGGTAAGTGACTGTATGAAAATTGAGGTGTAACATCATCTCTCGTTCAATTCCAACCAATTGATTTCGTCTTATATTGCTTCATCAATTCCTTGCCTGATATTATGAACCTCACTGACCACAATTCCAACTCACTCTTCTTGATGACAAAGGGTGATGTCGCCAACGTCACAGGCGAAGAGTTAAATGACGACGGTACCATCCCAAAGGAGACAAAGTCAAAGAAAAAGAAGTCCACCACATCAACCAGGACGGCAGCATCCACTAGACCTAGGCGACAATCGCGAGGACGGAGTTCAATTGCTAAACCAAAGGAAGAGGCGGAGCCATCCAAACCAGCAGCACGGACATCATCCAGGGCGGCTACCAAGAAGGATGCCGGAGACAAAAAAGCAACAATAAAGAAAGGCGGTGTGAAGAGAGAAAATAATTCACAGCCAGCAGCTCGGGGATCAAAGCGCTCCAAACCCTCCACTGCTTCTGGACTTGTGTTTGAGCCACGCCAGACAAGATCTCGATCGGCATCCCGTAGACTTGCCAAAAAAGAGGTAGTGTCTAGAAAGGAAGAACCAGTCAAAATCATTACCGATGAACATCACATTGTCCCACTGGACTTTCGTCTGCAAAGAGAGTCATTTGACGGGGCTAACTTTACAAATGGCATTGCTCATTATGACGCTGCGAGGCGTTCGGATCCCCAAAAGGTGGCGGAGTACATTACTGACTTATTCCAGCATCTTTACAAAGCAGAGGTGAGTTTTTGTTTGCTCATGTCATCATTGTCAAATACTATGTCATAATTGTTTGTTTTGCTCAACTTGTTGCTGCCCCATCCTTCATTCCCCACCAGACACGCTACAAAGTGGAACCGTACATGTTTAGACAAGAGGACATAAATGCCAGGATGAGGGCAATCCTCATTGATTGGCTCGTCGAAGTCCACATGAAATTCCGCCTTGTCCCAGAGACACTCTACCTCTGCGTCAGCATAATTGATAGATACTGCTGCAAAGTCGATGTCTTGAGGTCCAAACTCCAGCTTATCGGTGTCACTGCACTGCTTGTCGCGTGCAAACACGAAGAGATCTACCCTCCTGAAGTACGTGACTGTGTTTACATCACGGATAGAGCCTACAACCGGCAGGAAGTCCTTGACATGGAGCAAGAAATCCTCAAGGTACTTGATTGGAAGATTTCTGTCCCCACAGCCTTTCCCTTTTTGGATCGATTCCTCTGTCTTTCGGATGCTTCTGAAATGACCAAGCACGCAGCTGCTTACTACTTGGAGAGGACACTCCAGGAACACAGTTTTCTGCAGTTCCGCCCGTCTGTTGTGTGTGCTTCTGCGGTTATCCTTGCCCTCAACAATCCTGACATTCGAGTTCAAGAGGAAGACTTGGATCGGGAACTCCCAGGCTTTGTAAGTGGACAAATTGAAACTGTGACTCCAACATCATTTGATTTACTTCTCATTTCTCACACACACTTCTCTCTTTATTATTCTTTACAGCCGAAGATTTTGATGGAATACACTGGATTCAGCGAGTTTGAGTTGACCACATGCATGGAACGCATGGCAGAGAAAGTCGGTGAGGAGCCAATTACCGCATCCAGACGTCAGTTGAACGCTGTGAAAAAGAAGTATGAAAACAGCAAGTACCTCGAGGTATCAACCAATGTCGAGCTTCCCAACGTACAATACGTTCTGGAAGCAAACAAGTAGAGACAATATTATGTTTGTCCAGAAGAGAGCTATTGCTTGGAGCAGTAGCATCTTCTTTGATATTTTTCCTTTCCCGAAAGGATGATTGTGGTCATGTATGGAACTGGCCATTGAGTCACTGAAAAAACACAGCTTGTTAGCTTGTCTTAAAAAGTGGGTATAATATATGGGTCTTCACAACCACTAGGCGTCGTAAAAAATAATAACATCACAATTAAATTTTAGAAACTATCGACCACCATTGTTGTACAAAATGTATTAAGACTTTTTGATGTACTTGTGATGACTTTCTCATCGATCTGAAGCTCGATGAGGGTTCCGGGTGTGACTCTGCAAGGAGGCGAAAGGAGTGTGATCATTCAGTGCTTCGTCAAAGACATTGCAAACACATGCACGACCTTCATCGGGAAACATATTCTTCGTGGCAACCGTGGCTTTATCCTTGACACATATCGATTGGGTATAAGCCGTCAAGCTATTACCACACTCTGCCTCCCGCGCTGCACGAATCTCGCTGTATGCCAACTCTTTGCAATTGGTTAAATCCATTCTCTTCTTCTTGATATCATAGATATGTATCAGTTCGTGCGTCAACACTTCATCTATTTCACGCTGACTTGAAAGTCGATTGGAACACAGGACGATGCTGAGGGGCTCAGGTCCTTTCACGTAGGCTCTTGCTCCAGCCTCTGCTCTTGTGTCCGATCCACATTGTTGGCACTCAATGGCAATGGTTGTCAGAGTTGGTTTCTTCGTGTGTCTGCGTTGATTGATGTGGTTGCCTTCATCGTTTGGAGAAGTGCTGAGTACGCTATCGTTGTGTATGATGTCGTCTGCCGAGTGTCGGATCCCTTCTACAAGTTGAGATGCGGCTTGCGTCAGTCTATTTCTAAGGGTTGTTGTTGATGTTGTGTCGTTTCCATTGTCTATAATCTGCGTTTGCTCTTTGATGTTACTTGTTGTCCTCCTGCGAACAGCTTCGCCAGCTTCATCGTTACTATCAGCCCCTTCTGCATCATTTGAATGATTTGCAACACTCTTGTTCGAGACAGGCGTTGTTGATGACTTCAATTGAACCAGTATCCCACGTCCATCTTGTGAACGCCGATATATTTTCTCTTCTTCCCCAGAAGTACGATGGGTGACAACACCCATTGCCCGTAGTAGAGACTGTTGCTTTGAGCCTGCACGGTCCAGGGCTCTTGTGAGATAAGAGACACAACTTTCACATTCTGCGGATAGTGATGATTTACGTGTTGGTGTCGCTGAGCTGCTGGTCGCTGTGCAGATGGGCTGATGATCCTCCATTGATTGCTGCTGTCTATCGTTCTGTTTTATCGTGTTATTAGCTGTAATCTAGATGTGCGTAGGACTGATTGTATTTCTATGATGACTTTGAGGAAACTGATGTGCAGCACTGATCAGAGCTTATCTTGGTAAAGTTGTGCGTTTGCTGTTGTTCACTGTGATGCCGCCGCTGCTGCCGTAGAGGCAACTCTATCATGGAACATTCATGACACTGCTTTTCATCAAAGAGGGAAGAGCGAAGATGTGACAGATGGTGTCTCTCACTCTCATCTCTCATCTCCGCCTCCCTTCAAAATGGAGAAAGATTCCACTTTTTTTGAAAGATCATAATCATACTACCACCTACTGGGATCGACGTCGGCACCAATAGATAGCGAGACCTCCATAGCATCCTCGCACTCAAGATGAAGTCCCTAATCACCTCCTTATTGCTAGTATTGCTCACCACAGTTGCGGCCAGTCTTGGCGGAAACGGCGTGGGCACTGCGGCCAGAAATGCTGTAGGTGGCCGGTCTAACTTCCGAAGACTGGAGCCGACTGATGGTGACGACTATTATTACAACCAAGATGAAGGGGAAGGCGAAGACGAATTTGGTGCAGAAGAAGTTGTTGAAACTACTACTGCCGCTACACTCGTGACGACTACAGCATCCGAATATAATGAGGATATTGAAGAAGTGGTAGCAACGCCCCCTTCGTTGCTCGACAATGATAACGAAGTTGAACCCACAGGTTTCGGTGGCGATGAAACAACCGACATCCCGTCTACACCAGCAGCAAACAATGATGGGTCAAAATGCACATTCTGCGAAGGCGGAATGCCAGATCCTGATTTTGTGGTGGAAGAAGCTGGCGGAAAGAATTGTGCCGAAGTGAAAGAAGCTGCTTATGAGCAGGTTGCAGGGGTTGTTGGGGCGGGTGATGTTTGCAAGACTGTCATTCAGCCTCTACAGAGTGTTTGCTGTCCTCAGATCATGCCAAGTGATGGTGTTCCACCGGCATTTGCTGAAGGTGCCGGTGATGATGCTGAAGAAGTTACAACGACAACAACAACCACTCCGGCTGCAGAGGTTGAAGAAGACGAAGGCAATGACTTTGAAGCAGGGGAAGGTAATGACCCAGATGCGGAAGTTCCAACAACAACTGAAGTTCCAACAACAACTACACCTGAATCAGTTGGCGGCGACGCTAATGATTTTGTTGGAGACCAAGATAATGCTGAAGATACAACAACAACAACAGCTGCAACATCCAGTGTGGAAACTACAGAATCAGGTGCTACAGAAGCAGCCTTGTCAATGGAGGCCTGTGTGCAATCTGCTGAATATGCGGGAAAAGAAGATCCCTTATATGCTTGCTGTGCCACCCATCCTGAGGCGGCGATTTGCATACTTAACGGTTGCATGGACTTTGAATCACAAGTAATCACTTGTCAGTGTAAAGAGGTAAAGGGTATTGGGAAAGGCATCTTTACTAGCAATGATCCAATGGGTGCATATCTACCAGAAGACTTTGAGAGCTTTCTAGGTACCTTCCACAAGTGCTGCCCCAGCAATGATGTTTCACCAAAAGAATTTAACGATTGCTACTATGATGAAGTCATGGAAGAGATTGAGGAAGAGATTGAGGAAGAATATGAGGAAGAATTTGAACAACCAACTTATAAACCTACCCCCAGGCCAACATCGGTTTACATTCCCTTGACTGATGATGAGGACCCAGTTGCGAAAGAAGGGGCAGAAGACTTTAGCAATGGTCAGAAAGATGACAGTTTGCAAGGAATGGTCAACGCATATCTTGATGGAGTAGAAAGTCCCGATGAGATGAAGTCGGATAAGAATGTCCAAGTCGTGGCAATATCATTAGTTGTCGTCTTTTTGGTTCTCATGTTAGTGACGGCTCACTTGGTGATGGATTTTCCTGACGGGCTATGCGCCTCATTTTGCCGTCTTATTTTGAAGTGTCTGTGTTGTTTGATTCGTGTACTATGCCTGCCGTGCAGAGCTATTTGCTGTAAGGGGTCGGATCAAACTCGTAGTCGCCGAACACATGCCCCGATGCGTGCTCCCTTCCCCTCTGACCTGGAGTTGGCTTAAAGAGAGTAAACATTAATTTTGATGCATAATAATTAATCATTCCAGTTTGTGGTAAAGATAATGGACATCTAAACTTCCTTGGTTTTAAGCATTATTATAAATGTCACCCTCAATTCATATTGTCTTGACAGTGAGTGATCATCTCTATCTCTAGAGGCATGTATTAGTCATTTCAACCCCAACATGAAATTTACTCATCCTTAGGCAAGGTAGATGCACGAAGCGATTTCTTTTGGACATTGATGACAGCCTTGCACTTCGTGCACTTGACGGAAGCAACATCATCAAATCCTTCCACTCCCAAAATGCCACCAAAGTAAACTCGCGTCTCGTTCTCACACGCTGGGCATGGTCCATATACGATTTTGTTATTAGGGAAGATGAATTGATCAGTTATGGAAACAGAGCCGTTGTAGATGAGAGGGGCACCAAGGGCTGCCAAAATGAGAGGATTGATACGAATGAGTGGTTCAATGATTTCGAACCCAATGCCAAGCCAGACAATACTGAGGATGGCGCCGACAGGGAGGTAGAGGAGGTTGTTACGGAAGTTGTCAGGCTCGTAAGTGACTTTGCAAATACCGGTGTCTAAAGCATAATGATGATACACAGAAGAGAGAGACTTATGAGAAATGGGTGTGCCGATAAAAGATCAAAAGAAAGTGCTTCGTGAATAATACTACACTACTCACCGATGTAGCATCTGGGTTCTTTGGCCGAGGCAAATTGAGATCCTTCTTCCTGTAGCTCAGATTTAAGCTTGTCAAATTCGCTATCTGACAAGGAGGGTTTGCCCTTGAGGTAGTCCTGCACAGCGGTCAAGTACTGCGTTTCCTTACGGTTCATGTTGACCATGGACGATCCATTCCATGAGAGGTCCTCTTTCAACAGATCGAATTCAGCATCATTGAGTAGCTGCCTTCCGTTGAAATGGTAGGACTAATAATATTAACATTAAAAAATATGCAGTTATTGTCAGTCAGCACCATATAAATAAAATCATACGATCTATGCAATATTAATGAAGCACTTACCTGAAGAGCATCGAGAAAAATCCTCTCCTTCTCCTCCAATGTCAACCTAACCATATCCCCAGTATCACTATCAACGACACAGTACTCATCTTCAGGAATACAATCTTCCTTATCAATATCAGTCTCGAAAAACCTTCCCGAATTGGCATCATACCCAATCTCCTTACGAGCACTAGTGACGGTAGTACCATCCTTCGGCCCGTCGACAAAGAGATTGGTAGGATTGCGAAATGGCTTCACGGCCGACTTTCCCGGGATGCTGGTGGTGAACGCATCTGATGATCCTGCAATAGCTATGCAGGCTATTGCTGCGGTTGTGAATCGGGATGTCGACGCCATGGTTGGACTACTACTACGAACTCTGGTTACACAAGTGTTGTCATGAAGGAAGCGCCCGCTGGTTGGCGCTACACGTACTTGCCGTCTCTTTTCTCTTGCGTCGTGTTCGTCGTATCTTCAAGGAGAATAAGTGCCCGATTGGATCGCTGTCTTTTAAGATGTCGGGTTTGGCGATGATGTGTACCTGTGTGTTTCGTGCCTTTTTTCCCGCCTCTTTTCTTGCTCGCCTCTTTTCTTGCATTCATGTTCGCACCGAAAGCGCCAATGCACGCCAACAAGATAAATTCAACGCTCGAAGAATCGCTGATAAACGTAACTTTTTGCAGGTTTCGAAAGACAAATACCTCGCATGCATTGCTCGCTGTTTTGATGAACGTGTAGGAGTAGGATTAATAATACATAGTACATAATAAAAATGGGACGCACGGGGGAAACCTGGGCTCTCATAGGGAGTATAACAGCAGCCCAGCTCACACGAGCGGCGGCATGGGGATCCAATAATAATAACAATGCGGGGGAGAACATGTTCTACTCCAATAATCTGAATGCATGGGACGACGCTAGCCACATCGCCATGGAAGTGGTGGGCTGCAGCTTTGCAGACACAGATTATAGTGAGGACGTAGGCTGTAGGGGGGATGATAGTGGAGACGGAACACAATATTGGTATCAGATGGCCAACTGCAAACGTGCCCAAGTGGCGTATTCGGTTTACGCGTCGAGCTCGGGGACAACTAGTTGTGGGAGTGGCGATTATAAAGGAACAGTGAGTGTGTTTGTTATTATTATGAGGATGAGTACGTTGGTAATTTATTTACATGTCTAACGTTTGCTCATTCAATTTATTTAACTCTGCAGTACGTTACGCAATATGGACTTGCGGAATTTTCATACATGTTGGCGACCTATGACGGCAACGCAAACCTTTGTACCGACGACCTACCCATGTGCGAACAAGGAGATAATGGAAACTACTTGTCTGTTGGATGTGGTTCTGATGGTTCCTTCACAATTGATTCATTTTCAGATGCCTACTGCCTCGCGAGGGAAGGATACTACGGTGCTCTTGACAGCGTTAACAAAGCCATGAAAAGTATGAAGAGTTGTTACACCATTTATAATTCCAACAACGGGGTCAGTTTTGATTACTCTCTTGCAGGTGCACTTATCAAGGAGAGCAATTCGTGCTCATCACAAGATGATTCTATTTGCCCAAGTAATGAGCGAATCAGTATGGCCAGCAGTGGAAAAAATTATGTCGCCTCCAAAGCCCACGGTCTCGCAAACATTAATGTTGCCAACAAGGCCAAGTACGCTCTTGGAACACTTTGCCTTATCGGAAGTCTGTTCATGTTCCTTGGTATCCTCTTTACAAATCGTCGTAAGAGGCGTGCCATGATGCATCGAAAAATGAGGGCAAGTCGTGCAAGGCGCGGTAGCTCCAAGGGACGTTCTTCAGGATCATCTCGGGCAAAGTCGTCATCTGGGAGATCATCGGGAAGTAGGTCAAAGAGCAGAGGTAGGACGAGTGGCTCGAGCAGTCGTCGGGAAGGTAGTGGCAGGAGCAAGAGCCGCTCCAAGAAGGTGGATGATGGAGTATTTGCATAGATAGTTGCCTTATTAGAAAGTGCAAGATTTTTACAACCGTCTTGCGTGGCGCGAGTACAGTGGAATTAGTTGGAGGGGGACCATTATTTATATCTATGTTAGTGGTCAAAGGGGGGTCTGTTGAGAAATGGAAAGAAATGTTTAAATAGTTCTAGAATTCTTATATGTTAACAATGAGTTAAAGCGAACTCAGTCTGTAAGTGATATCACTTCTCTCAATTGTCATATCATGTGTATATAGAGTTGGTTTCGTCTTTAGTAAATAGTGTATGACTTTGGGAATGGATACAATAATGATTGGCATTGAGGTGTTGAAGATTTTTGAAATAACTATGAAACTTTTGACAGGGTACCATACATCTTCCACTTCCATCTATTTTCTTGTTCATCCATAATCAATAACATTGATTATATCCCCATCAAAACCGACATAAGCGAAGAGCTCTCTTGCTCAATAGGAGTAACATCATATTTTCCAAAGGTTCAGAAAGAGCTGTGCTTCACCTACAGAAGCAGCCTTTTTGTCTTGTTTTTTCTTCTTATCTTTATTGTAAGGACTGGAACCTTTCCGCCGAGTTTTTCGCTGCACCTTGCCTCCGCCAGACTTTAACTCAACTTTTGACATGATGCTACCCTCTTTGTCTTCCTTTTGTGTATTAGTATTGCTGAAGTCTTCATCATCATTCAGCAGTGATGCAATTGCGGCGAGAGATTTGTTGTCTGCAAAGTTGGAAGGAAGGCCATCCATGAAGAGTGGGCAGGTAGCCTCTTCCTCCTCTTCTTCTTTCTGTGCTGCTGCTAAAGAAGCTCCCTCCGCATGGCTTACTTCCGATTTCTTCTCTGCCATGGTGTTTGAGATGATGATAACGATAACTCGCAAGTGATCGTTCTTCTTCTTCTTCTTGTGGCGTGGTTGGCGATGGCGCGATTGGCGATATTGGAGTTGGTTGGGCGTTGCCCCCGTGGGCGCCCTCCAAGGATCAGGATCGGCTTCAATTTGAACCCACAAAGTTGTTGACATAAAATCTCATAAAATACGGTACGGCAGCATTTATTATTGGTCCTGCAGT
>Ga0209652_1001786_pt1 | contig 17323 bp, 15 predicted proteins | sample SaaInl74LU_5_DNA_FD_184641 | JGI IMG/M metagenome (GOLD analysis project Ga0209652, IMG submission 184641) | Marine microbial communities from expanding oxygen minimum zones in the Saanich Inlet - ESP_74LU_5_DNA (SPAdes) (version 2) | ecosystem: Environmental > Aquatic > Marine > Intertidal zone...
CGACCGCCAGCTCTACTCTCTAGCACCATATCGTATCTCACGCTGTGAATATGACAATCCACTGCTTCCAGTGGCCCATTATAGTTGGCCATGATAGTGGGGTACGAAAGTATAGACTACGTCTGGATTTATGCCACTACTCAGCTTTTTAAATGCACATTGGCCGTGCTACAGCCTCGTAGGCGACCTGATGGGTCCAAGCTTTGGGACAGTCCGGTCCACATCTAACCACCATATGTATCTAACTCTAAACGAAAAGTGTTCAGCATCTTTTTTAATTCTGTTAATCTTTTTTTTCGTTATTTTGTATTTTGTTGGCTCGAAAGCCCTATTTTTGGTTCTCAAATATACTTGACAGCTGTTCATATGATTAGGCATTCGTCTTTGTTACTTTTTTCGTTCTCTTTTGTGTCATATTTTTCTCATCTTGCATCTTTCTTTTTACTGTTTCTGCTACGTCTTTTACGACGCCGTTTTGCACCTTGAGTGCTTGAGCGATGTCTTCAATGTCGAATGTTGTAATGCTCTCCTCGTTTCCAGCTTTGTTGCTTCGGCGTTGTTTCAATGCTTGTTTGATCTTTGTGTGCATCTCAGTTGATGAGTAGACGTTCTTGGCTAAGATCCACTGCTTCTTCATTCCTTTCGTAGTTAGTATCTTGTTGTCGAATTCCAATTTGAAGTCTTCTTTCCTGTCGCCATTGACTTCAGTTGATTGTCGATGGCCAAGAAATTTGCACGGAAGGTAGACATCCTCACCAGCGAGTCCCTTCGGAATCGCGTAAGCTAGACTGTCGGAATCTTCTGAGTCAGATGTCTCAGATTCAGAGGATGCGGAGCGCTCTGCATCGAATGCTGGATCTGGACGTGAATGAGAATGATAATGCTGTGAGAAGTGCACGCTTTTGTCGTCATCTTCATCTTCTTTGCACTTGTTACCGTCACTCTTACTGTACGCATGCAGATCAACTTTAAGACAGCTCTCAGATATTGTTCCAATTGGAGTCACTACAAATTGATCGTCTTCCGTAGGGAAAGGGCTAGCGGTATCATCTTCTTGCTCTCGGAATATGTCAGGCAAATCATCCACCTCTATTTCGTCGGTGAACTTGACATCCAACGACAAATAACGCGAGTCTGGAATCTGATACGCACGGAAATTCTTAGCCGACGCTCGAACCGATCGAACGGATTGTGACATACTCATCACGATGGACCGCTGCTGTGTCAATCCCACCGATTGAGATGTAGCAACATTCTGAGTCAAGTATTGCGACGAAGCTTGGGTGAATCCTTGCGATAGGAATGAAGATTGGGTCTTTGAAGGCAGCAGCGTTCCACTACCTGCAGAAAAGCCATTGAGATTCCGAAAGAATGACCCCGTCGAGTCTTGAAACTGTGTCATTTGCAACCCACCTGTTTGGCTCTGCTCAACAAATGAGAGCTGAAAGGAATATGACTCAATCAACTCGTTTCCATCGCAAATGCCAAAGATAATTCGTGCTAACTTTCCTTCACTCAAGAATTTTGTTGTCTTGCCCATCCATTGCACAAGTGTAAGTGCTTCCATCGCTTGCTTTTGCCACTTCTTCAGGGCCTCATCATCTCCTCCAAAGTCAGGCTGAGGTGGAGCTGGATTCATGCCTCTTTGAGACTCCTCCGCCTCATACTGCGAAAGCCATTGGCTAGCCCCAGTCAACGGGGAAAGAGACTTCTGCGTGGCACTCTTTTTCGTGCTAATACTCTTCATCATGGAGCGATCTTCCATGTCATCATCTCCATCGTATTCGCATTCCTCATCATCACAATTACCATTCACACTCTTCCTCAATGCTTGCTCAATGAATTCTACATTGAATTGGGTAACAGACGTATCATTCAGGTCGAAAGTCTCAAAGAAAGACGCCGGAAATAGCTTTCTCAGACGACAAATGGAGGCAATTCCACCTTGCAGCAAATTTTGGATTGCATTGACAAGGTGTTCATCGTCGAATATATTATCGAGGCAATCATCCCCGTCCTTCCCCGATGCCGATGACTCTTCACTGAATTCATCACTGAATTTCTTCTTCGTATTGGCATCGTCTCCACCCTCCAATGATTCTTCATCGCTCAAATCATGAAGGAATTTCTCCCCCCCCTCAACATTATTGTCCATCTTCGACGATGATAGATTATCATCACAATTGGTAGACAAATTGTACGGAGAAATATTTTTGGTCAATGCCGTTAGCACAACGGTGGGCGTTTCCTTCTCGGAGGAGCTAGCCGCTTTGGGCGATTTGGCCGCTGTTGAGGGTAGTGTATTTTGTCGGCCGGCGCCGCCTCGGCGAGCGCGTGGTATGGGGCTCCTCATGGGAGTAGGAAGTTGCTGCTTTTTGAGGGATTGACGCTTGGTGGATGGCATGGTGATGATAGTAATTATGGCAATGACAGTGCAACGATTTGGGAGCAATGAAAGCGACAGCAGATTGTGAGCTCAAGAGCCCCGCGCTTGGTAGGTAGTAGGTATGCGTAGAAGTATGACGTATCTAAAAGAGAAGCAAGCATCGGGAGGGGAATAGCAGAAGGATGAAGTGTTATGATTATGTTAATTCCATGTGCGTGAGTATAATTGTATGAACGATATTCTTTATTATAATATTGTAGTTATGCTGAAAGTTTAGTGTTGTGCATGTCTAACAAATAATCAGCTAACATACATCACCGCCGCATCCGCGTGTGATAGTGATGTGTGAGAGGAGAGACACGCACCCCCTCTAGGCCGCTGGAGAGGTCAATGAGCGCATTAGAGCTGACACAGGATTACGTCTTCTCAGCCACTTTCTAACACTATGTCTCTTATGCTCATCTTCAACACTACGAATACTTCCAGGTAAGAGCTTGGCGGACGTAGACAAGTCCTCATCGATATCTGAATCGAATGTCTTCTCCAGTTGATGACAAGTTATCGCACGAAAATGCTCCTTGACAATGCGAGCACCCTCCAATATATCTTCATCATTATGAGGCAGAGGTTCACGGGGCATATCGTCAGAAGAAAGAGTGGTAGCTTTGACAGAGGAGGTAGTATCTCTTGGAGGAGTCCGGCCATTATAATCAAGCCCGGCATGTCGAGACATGAAGCTAAGGTCAAACGTGCAATTACTATAGTCAGAAGTATCAATAGTATTACCATCTTCTCCATATTGCTTGAAGGGAGCGCGAGAAGATGACCCTCTCTTGAGGAATGACTTGGAGCAAAGACTATAGCTGTAGCTGCATTCATCGGAAGACATGGATTGGTCGGCTATCGAGAACAAGACTGAGGAGACGGAGCAAACCGCAGTGGAGTCATCATCGGCAGGAACGTCATGAAGTGTTCCACCGCTGCTGCTGCTGATGCATGAGTCATATGAATTGATAGAGCCGATCAGTGACTTGCTCTCATCCTCATTGCTTAGCTTCTCATACCCGTAGGCATTTGCGTAGGACGAGCCGAAGGGAATGGAGCGTCTAAGCCTGGGCTTCGGCAAGATTGTGCTGGGAGACAAAGTACGTAGGAGCTTGGTTGAGACCATGGTGCTGTTGTTGTGCTTTTGCTGTGCTTGGTGTTTGTGTGTGTGGGATGGAGTGTGTAGGGCTCTGGGCTCGGGGGACTCAGATGCGATCAGGGTTGATCGCTTGAACCCATTTTCATGTGAAGCTACCGTACCGTACGTAGGAATCAGTAGAGAATGAATACTTAAACTGATTTGAATCATCACTCGAAACAACTCCTTCCGGTTTACTCCCTCATCAGTCTTACGAGCTCCAACACAACGGCACAACACCCCCATAAAATCGAATGACAACAACCACAAACAACTCTACACACCTCTGTGTCCTCGGATTCTCCATACTTCCAAAGGTAAGTGCATCTGTCGCGTTGGGGGATTGTATCGCTAGAGTATCGGATCGGCCGCCGCCGATTGATGGGTATCGTCAGCGGCTGCGTTGAGTGGCGACGTCTATGCATCTTGTATTTCATAATAGGGGAGGACACGGCTGCGGCGGTAGGTGGCAGGATGGTGTTGCTTTTATCTCCAACGCCGCCACTGTGAACAGACTCGGCTAGCTGCACTCATATGATGTGTGCATCAATCTGCCTCTGCCATTAGCTGACCGGCTGCTGTACAATTGTTGCGCACACGTCCATCCAATTGGCTCTACTTTATTATGATTTCTAACAATTATCCCTCTATTATTTATTACCTCCTTTCATAGATTCATCACGATGCCCTCCCCTCTCTTCAAGTCCCTTACCATTGGTGCCATCCTCTTTGCGTCTTCCGCATCTGCGACGATTCCCAACTGGGATATCAACTTTCTCCAGCTCATCACTGATTTCAATAACGGTAGCACCGATGAAATCACGCTCAAGTATGAAATTGGAATGGAACGCAACTACCAAGTTGATCTCTTTGACAAGGGATGCACTGAGCCCATCACAGGCACCGGTATCGTGACTACAACCACCACTATTTCCAAGGATGCCAACCATGATTACCTCGATGTCCATTTGGATTTGGACAAGTCAACTGTTGCTTCGAGCAACATCTGGAATCAATTGTCCTCCAAGATCGAGATGTGTGCCAGGCTCCGATTGCTCTCGGGATCAAATGTCATCAAGGAGGATGCCCGTGATATTAGTATCGCCTTTGACTACCAGATTGACTTCACCAGCAACGAAGGCAGTTTGCGAGAGGCTTCCCTCAGCTCCGGGTCCGGCACCACAACAGTTGACAACTACGTCCAAGCGTGCACCTGTAATGATGCAGACTCCTTCACCTGCAACACGGATACGCTCGGCCCCAACAGCCTTCTGAACATTTGCGTCCAGTCCGTGTCATCCGACATGGAGATTGACTTCCTCAACATTCTCAAGATGACCCAAGGAACTCAGGAGATGATTATTGTTGAGACAAATGATCTCCAGGACCCAGCAATCTCATCCATGACCATGGTTCCAGAGAAGAATGGTGTCCACGTAGCGACCGTAATTCCCTCCATGTTCTTTTCCTATTCGGGTACTTCCAACGCCGTTGTGACGGGGGTCATATTCCTCAAGCTTACTGGAAGTCGTCGCCGTCTCTCTGTCAACTTTGTTGGATATCCCAAGGTCAATGCCGTCTCTTACCAACGTATCATGCGCTCCGAGGATGAGGAAGATATGGAGATGGATCGCCCCGGCATTGGTGAGAATGAACAGCAATCTCCCTTCATCGTCAACGTTCAGCTTGCGAGGGAGGTGGAGGTAGCCACCGATTCAAGCAGTGGCACCATGATGGGCGGAATCTTCGGGTTTGCTACTGTCTTTGGGTTTATCTTCGCCTACAACGTTGTTATGTGTATGACCATTCGCTGAGACTGGATTGATTTGGATTCCTTCATTTACTATTCTAGATAATACCTATTAGATATTCTTTGTGCGTCAATTGATTTATTCAATCTTACTTTTGGCTGGCGTCCTTTGCAAATAATCCATATCTTGAAATGTTGTGTCTTGTTCTATCTGATGAGAGTTGCGAATGTACTAAAGGAAGACCTTGTTTCACTTCAAATACTGGTGCTTTCAGATTCTTACAAATCAGAAATATGTGCTCTCCGTCGCCCATTTGGTGTTGGCCGAGCATGGACACAGGTGGAGGAAAGAACTTATTTTGCTACAATAATGCTATGCAGATCAAATCACATGAGGAATGTGGATGGTTTTGATGTCGGCGGTCGGCGGCAAGTTTTGATGGCCAAAATTTGAATCCCCCTTCGCCTTCCGTTCACAGCTGTGAACGGAGACTTGTATCATCCAAACCTGCCGTTCAGCATTCGTTGGAAAAACAATCGTTCTTCATTACTTCATTCCACAGCAAAGCATCGTAGTAATGCACATTTTGTATTAATGATGACGAGAAGCACGACGAGTTTAATATTTGGTGGGTCGGTGGTGTTGGCTGCTACAGCTGCAGCTGCTGAGTTAGATGTAGGCCTGAAGCTTCCCGATGTCAATGAGCATGCTATCATCGAAGGAATGACATTGAAGATCACGAACAGTGAAGCAACTAAAACTATAGGTAAAGATGAGGAGATCTCGCAAGAGGCTACAGAAGAAGATGCGCGGGAGCTGAATGCAATGGCGGCAAACTTTGTAGAAGGTAGCGATCCAGCTCCAGGTATAGTCCTTCGAAATAACCATTACAGAGCTAAGGAAGGTAGCGATGCAGATCCAGCTTCAGCTAAGGTTCTTCCTGCAGATGTAGATGCGCAGGAGTTGATTGCTATGGCAGCAAACTTTGTGGAAGGCAGCGATTCAGATACTATGGTTCTTCGAAACAAACATAACAGAGGCACCAACAGAGCTAAGACCCAAGACAGACGGCACAGAAACAATAATAATGGAAAGAACAGAGGGAAGGTGAGAGATGCGAGGTTCAACAAAAACAAAAAGAACAAGAACAAGAACGATAATAAGTGGAAGAAAAACAACGACTGGGGTGATGGATGGAGCAATGGATGGGACGATGGATGGAGTAATGGATGGGACGATGGATGGAAGGCTGACGATTGGCTTGGAAACGGCTGGGACGATGGATGGAAGGCTGACGATTGGCTTGGAAATGGCAAGAGTAGCAAGGGTGGAAAGGGTGGCAAGGGTGCGGGAGGAGGTAATTGGGGTGGCGGCTTTTTTGGTGGCAAGGGCGGCAAGGGCAGCAAGGGTACGAGAGGCAGATGGAGTGGTGGCAAGAGTGGCAAGGGTGGCAAAGGAGGGAAGGGTACCAGGAGTGGAAGTTGGGGTGATGACAGGGTAGATCCATGGTTTGATGACTGGGCTCCACACGATGACTGGAATTCATTCGATGACTGGTGGACTGTTGATGACTGGGCTCCACACGATGACTGGTCTTCACACGATGACTGGGCTCCTCCACATGATGACTGGTGGACTGCTCCTCCCACACTCTCACCAACACTCTCACCAACACTTTATCCGACTTTCTACCCAACTTTATCTCCGACGCTCTTTGTAAGTAGTGGATGTGTGTACACAATTCTGATTTTGACCTGTGTGTCCTAACTCTTGCTCTTCAATTCTGTTATAAAACCACAGCCAACGACATCGCCGACACTTTCACCGACGTTCTCACCTACATTATATCCGACGATACGTAAGTTCGCTTGTTAAAGGTTGTCAGATCTGATACTGCATGAAAAAATTTTTCATCTCATATTTTAATTTACTCTCTTCTTTATCAGGCGACCCAACGCTTTCACCAACTTTATCACCAACAAATTTTCCGACGATCAGCCCAACAATTTCGCCAACAGAAAGTCCCGAAGAATCATCATCCTCAAAGTCCCGTTCTCGCAGATCGCGAGATTAGTATCGCGTCTCATGTAATATAATTAATATAGTGAGTCAATATTTATGTTTGATTAAAGATGACAATACACCAAAATAGAATGTTAAAATGAGTTGAATTGACGAACAGCAGTAGGAACAGATATGTAGTGTCATTGATATGGAAGTTGTAACTCACCTCTCTAGAGGTACTTAGTAAAGGAGAAGATACATGAACTTTTCTCAAAGAGACGACGGCGCCTGATAAAGAGACGCCCATCTGAATCTCTACTCACATTTTTGTGCGCTTGCAAAATTTGGCCATCAATTTTTGATTTGGAAGAAGATGTGAGAGCCCGCTCTAAGTTGATTAGTTAGACAGAAGATAAGATAATACATAACTGAGTTATTGGAAATGGCGAGAGCAACGAACACAGGTGCTGTGAAGTTGTTCTTTTTGGCAGCGACGGCTGCTGTCGGTGCAAATCCTGATGCCAGCGTAGGTGATAGCGACACAAACACAGTAGTAGTGAAAACGCTTGATCCAGATGTAGGCAAGAAGCTAAGTATAGATAAATATGCCGCTGTCGGAGGCATGGCATTGAAGCCCTCAGACAAGGAAGTGGAAGCGAGACGAAACGTCAAGGAGATCTGGCAAGATGCAAAGGAGGGTAATGCAAGAATGTCAAACCACCGCGGTAGAATCAACAAGAAGAAAAGTAGAAGTAAGCGCAACATGAAAAAAGTGAAACGAATCTTGAGTAGTGAATTCCAGAGTGCAATCGCGGCAAACTTTGTTCAAAACACTGCTTCTGATTCATCAACTATGGTTGTTAGAGGAGGTAGTAGTAGTTGGAACACTGGCTGGAATACTGGCTGGCAAGATCCGTGGCATGACCCATGGAGTGATAGCACTGGGTGGTACGAAGGAAACAGCAAGTCCTCCAAAGTTAGCAAGGTAGGAGATGACTGGTATGACGACGGCTGGTTAGCATATCCATGGAAGGGTGACGATTGGGTTGCATGGACTGGCACTGGCTCTAAGAGTGACAAAACCGAAACAGACGGCTGGTCAGATGATTGGTCAGACGACTGGTGGGCAGGTGATCATCACAATGATTGGGATACAGGATGGGACAATCATGACGATTGGAATACAGGATGGGGTACTCATGACGATTGGAATGACGGGTGGAGGAAGGGACAAAATATAGACTGGGACAAAAACAGGAAAAGAAAAGATAATGACTGGAACAACGGATGGAGTAAGGGCAACGATTGGGGAAGTTGGGGCAAGGATAAAGACTGGGACAATGGATGGGGCAAGGATAAAGACTGGAACAGTGGATGGGGCAAGGATAAAGACTGGAATAATGAGTGGGGCAAAGACAAACGCTGGAACAGTGGTGGCGGAAAGTGGAATGATTGGAGCATGGACAAGCACTTTAAGACTTATCCTCCAACCCTCTCACCAACCATGTCACCAACATTTTACCCGACTTTCTATCCCACTCTATCACCTACGCTGGCGGTAAGTTTGGTGACAAGTATCAGAAATACATTTATATTGTTGCATGTGTTTCTAACTCTCTTTCTGCATTGTGCAATTAATCACTACAGCCAACAGTAACACCAACATGGACACCGACTTTCTCTCCTACATTAACTCCAACGATTGGGGATCCGTGAGTTGAAATGACATCCTCTCTGATGATAGTAAGCAATTTATATTTGAACAATCTAACAATTCGCTTTGCTTCTTCTTTTGTCACACAGGACCTTTACACCTACCTATTCGCCGACGTATCTTCCAACAATGTTCCCAACAGTTTCTGTAAGTGTTGCTTCTGTCAGCCTGCACATAATGCATGTTGATTGCGCCTTCTAACTTTCTTCTTTCCGCATTGCAATAAAATTCCACAGCCCACTTTATTTCCAACCATCGCTCCAACAATCATTCCAACATTGACGCCAACAATCTCGCCAACAGGCGAACCAACTTATTATCCAACGATGACTCCAACAACATGCCCTGCCTTTGAGCAGAGAGTTTGCTGCATGTCAGGGAGTAGACTTGAATGCTTTGAGCTGGGTTGCAACTTAAATCAGTGCCAGTGTACTCCAACTCTAATAAGGGCATGCTGCGAAACCGGATTAAATGGAAACCAGCAAGGAAAGTGCCTTGATAAACTGGGTTGTACAATATCAAAGTGTAAGCAGTCCGGCAAGCTCGATTAATGGGACAGATAAAAGGACGCAAATTCTATCTCAAATAAACTTAGCATAATTCATTTTGTTTAGATAAAAACATTTTGTACATATTTCACATCGTAGCACCACTCCTACTGACGACAAGCTCCAGAGCTAGACACGTCATCCTCATCTCTTACTTGGTCAACAATTTCATCCACAATCAGTGCCACTTCCAAACTGTCATTCCAAGTATACGAGTCACATTCATTCCTACCCTCTTTCAACGCCTTGCCCACTTCATTGATTTGATGAAAGAAACCGATAGAGCCAGGATTGTTCCATACTCCAAATGGATCATTTGGAAGAGGATAGTCATAGACTATCTCCTCAGTTTCTCCTCTACCTTGATCTTTACTGACACGTAACCGCTCAGGAACATGGAATGGTGCATCTAGGATTGCACGACCCTTGGTACATTGAATCACCAGCCTTTCTTCCGTATTGGCAGCACCAGTGACTGCAAATTGCAACAAGCCATCCTCTGCCTCATCTTCCTGATGGTATCTCACCGTTGCCATGACAGAGTAATCGACTCCATTCTTGACAGTTCCAGTAGCACGGACATCCTTCAATTCAGCATTAGGAAATGCCACTCTGCCGATTTGGGCACAGTACATTCCAATATCAAGTGTCACTCCGCCCGATTCTTTGTACCATATTCGATCATCAAGATTATTGGTAGGGAACTTCCAACCAAAATCTCCCTGACAATACACAACCTGCCCCAGCTCACCAGCGGCAATAATATGACGTAATTTGTGCATTGCAGGGAAGCATCGTGTCCACATTCCCTCCATCAAGAATGTATTGTTCTGTCGAGCCAAGTCAATCAACTCTTTTGTATCTGCCAAGCGGAGCGTCATGGGCTTCTCTACTACCGTCGGCTTGCCCGCCAGCAGGGATTGTTTGGCCCATTCGTAATGATGATCTGCCGTGGTAGCAATGTATACAACATCCACTTCTGGACTGTTGATGACATCATGATAACAACCGTAGGACTTGTCAATGCCATGGAGTGTAGCAAATTCTTTCGCCTTGGTGGGACATCGTGCCGCCACGGCCGAGGCGACTGCTCCATCGGTAATGGTGATTGCCTTGGCGTAGTCGGAGGCTATGCGGCCTGCGGAGAGGATTCCCCATTTGATTGGGTTGAGTTGTTGGGACGAGGAGAAGAGGCGTCGAGTGACCATTATTGGGGCGGCTTTGTAGTGCAGCATTTTTGCCTGTGCTGTTGCCCTGCGTGTTGCGGAAATGAAAGACAAAAGATTTGTCTGCTCGTCTAGATATTATTATCTATGCCGAGTAATTTTTACGAAGTCGATTTCATTTTTGCTCAGTGGCTGGAGGAATTGATCATGGTGCAGTGAATGAAGAGCAAAGCAAAATGATGAGGTGATGACGTCAGAGGAGGGCAGCTGCTTTTGAGAAAGCATCTGGCACACATCACCGAGATGATGTCACCTCAGACAATCTGCACTTGCAACTTCTTGCAATCCAACAGTGCTGCCGCATGTTGGAGTTGTATTGTACTTCTCTGACACCTTGTATTTGGATTGCCTATTATGAGATGAATGAGCAAAGGCAAATCCCTACAAAAGCCCCGACCCATCCCCTACTACACTCAAATATTCGGACGAGACGTTTGCTTCGCAAATGGCTCTGCCGTCTAGAAGCCATCTCCTTACTATCTAGGCGATGGCGACTTGATTCACGCAACAACAGTTGCTACAATGATGCCTTGAACTTTTTCTCAAATTGTCAGATACAAATGCTTTTCGTCGTATTATCGATGGAAATGCAGAGAGCGAGTTCTCAACTCGACCCTACGACGTACCCTCTCACGCACGCACATAGTCCAAATAATCTTACCACGTTACTAAGGTTACGCGCAGAAAAATAAACTAAGACCCTCGCTCACCTGGCGCGGCAGACGGCAGACGGGCACCCGAGCCGCCTCAGGGAGAGAGACGACCAATACAAGTATTACATATCAGGCCGGCCAGGAGACGGCACTCGTCGGCTGCACAGCTACTGGCGATAACACCAGTTTGCTTATTTGTAAATGCGGTAGGCGACTGTGTCGATCTGAGGTGAAGAAAATAAAAGAATGAAATGAACACAAAGCCCTGGATTTCTAACCAGGATCTGTAAAGCTGTACTGACTATATGCGTCTATGCATACAGCGAACATGGAGCCAATGGAGATAAACGGCAGCGTTGACAAGAATGACTCCACCAAGGATGGCACACTTGAAGATGAATATGAACCTATAATCTCCACTCCTTCAGTGCAGAGGAACGGAAAGAAATTAGAAGTAAGCGTAAGCGTTAATCAACACAAGATCAAAGCACTCAAATGGATATCATCTGTGCTCGCAACTGCAGTACTCTTGTGCTCGGCGAAGTACATGTTCGGTGTTCGGATGAATCGGGAGGAGACTGTAGCTGTGCAAGATCTGGAAGGGGAAGTTGTTCCATCCATTAAGCAACAACAAATTGCAAACTACATCAAAGGTACCGCAATTATCCGAAATATTCACATAACGCATCATGCTGGAACATCCCTCTGCGGTCAGATGGGCAAAGTTCCAAATGAACATACACCGGGGTTTGCTTGTATGAAGAAAGGAAGGAACAATGATACTTATTGGCCCGAGGAGGCCATAAAAGCAAGTCCATTTGATGGAAAACGCCAAGTGGGGAAAGAAGTTTCATACAATGAAACTAAGGAATGGGTGACATTTTGGCGTCAATACTATCACTTTGTGTCAGGAGAATACCCTGACTGGGACAAAACTTTGCACCAAACGAACTGGGAGTACGAAAATCTAGTTAGTATGATTGTGATGCGAAATCCATTGGAACGCTTTCTTGCAGGTGGTAAGTGTGGTGGGTTTCAAACAAAGATCCCCAAAGACCCAAGAAATGAAACACAAGATATGTACTGGGAGTATGCCAATTCAGGATGCACAGACAATTACGCTTTGAGAGTGCTGACTTGGGAGGTAAGTTTGATTGTAATTGTATGTCTTGTCTTTGTTGCACTTGACTACTATCTCTCAATCCAAGACTAATATGAACTCTCCTTTGGCGTGCATACATTATCGCGAACCCTGCCCTCTATTAGCCATGCGTTCAGGGAGCGAACACTACCAGTGAATGCTTGCAGGGCGCAAAAGATTTATTGAACAGGTTCACATTCATCTTGGACCAGTCATGCCTAAATGAATCGGTGGAAGCTTTGGGCAGTGCATTGCATCTAAATTTTACCAAAGATGGGTTTGAAAGTCGTTTGCACCATTGGCACGCAAATTTATCTGTGAGAGATCTTTTGGGAATGATACATTGTATGAATATGTCCAAACAAGGTTTCGGAGAGATATTGAACTTTATGAGTGGAGTAAGAATCGTAGCATTGTTGTGTGCAATAATTAGTAATAATGCTCCCCTCTGTGCTGATGGGTGTGTTGGATTCGAAGTAATGAATCAACATTGTATGTGTTGGCTGCGTCTTGTCGTAGGTTGTTGTGGATCAGACTTATGATCCACAGTTTTGGCAAATGGACATTCGGATTGTCCAAGTGGTGAATTCTTCTGGCATGTCGAACGACAAGCACGGCATATTCTGGGCCAATGTTGAGCAAATATCAATGTGAATACGATCGAGCGGAGGCATTGACTTGCCAAGAAGAATGTAGTGGGTGACTTGTACATGTAACAAAAATAATGAGGACTGATGACGTCGTCAGGAGGTGGCAGCTGCTTTGAAGGGAGCGAGAAAGCTGATGTGTGATTTGAATTGACACCTCAGACACTCTTTGCCATCAAGGTTGCTTGCTGCTTGCTCTAGCAGTTCTTATGGTAGCAGTTGCTAGCTAGCTCGATGACATATCAAATACATATACGGCAATAATGTCAACCTTTCGATCAACCAGAATGCTCTTACGGCAAGCACAAGCTCAGGTGCTTGTCGTTGGCTCCGGTAGAATGGGACACATCCGAACAAAGGCACTCTACGGCAATCCGCGCATACAACTCTGCGGCATCGTAGACACGAACATTGAGCAAGCGAAATCATTATCCGAGCTTTACAGAACACCATTATTTGCAAGTCTTGAGGAAGCAATTTCATCCGCAGCAACAGCTCAATCACCACTCGATGGTGTTGTCATCTCGACGCCCACTCCAACTCATGAATCTCTCATCATAGAAGCTGCACAAAACAACCTATCCATCTTTACTGAAAAACCAGTCGACGAAACTGCACATAAAACAAGCTCTCTATTCCAAACATGCAATAATCAAAAGGTCAACTTGTGCTGTGGATACCAACGCCGCTTCGACTCATCCTATCAAGCACTCTTCCATCAAGTCAACGCAGGTGCCATCGGCACTCCTCTCGCTGCATCAATCTTCTTTGGTGATCATCCTGTCCCATCACGTCAATTTTTATTGCAGGGTGGAGCCAATATTATAAGTGATTGTTCCGCACACGACGTTGATTTTATACGGTGGGTTCTACAAGATGAAGTTGTGAGTGTGTATGCCGTCGGAACTAGTTCGGATGATGAGTTGAGACAAAACAATGTGATTGATAATGCAACCATGTTAATGAAGTTTTCGAGAGGGACAAATGTTACTCTGACACTGAGTCGAGGGGCGAATTATGGGTATGATCAGCGTTGTGAAGTGTTCGGTACAGAAGGAATGGCTGCAGTCAATAATATTGCTGAACATTCGAGCGAACTTGCCAATGAGAGTGGATTGCACCGGCCCAAGTGGCAGCATTCATTTCCACAGAGGTTTGAAGCAGCGTTTGCGCAAGAGATGGATGCCTTTGCGGACACGTTGCTTTGTGGGACGCCTTGGCCGATCAAGGAGACGGATTGCGTAGAGGTACAGAGAGTTTGTGATGCAGCGTTGGAATCTTGTGAAACATCACAGGTAGTTCACTTATAGAAAATAGAAAAATGTATAGAAGACATAGATTAGATATGATTATCCCCATCGACTCTTCTTTTTCATTGGCTGCTCAGTGGCTGTTGCTGCTGATGCTGATGCTGGACCATAATAGTTGTTTGATGGCCGTTGTTGCGTCCTTCCATTGTCTTCCTCATTGCCAAAACCTAAGCCCACCTTGCTATTCTTCTTCCGACCTCCACCAAACCTCTTTGACCTCTGACTCAATGCCACCAACTCTTGACTGACAACTCTTCCTTCTCTTTCAAACGATTCCACCAGAGTAAGTGCAAAGTCGGCATTTTTGTCAGTCAAGAGGGTGTATGCCACACCTCGCTGATGCTCATCTCCATCCTTCTGCAATCGTCCAGCCCTTCCAATACGATGTACATACGAGTCAAGATTCTTTGCCGCATCAAAATTGATGACTGTCATGATACCGGCCACGTCTAGTCCTCGTGATGCTACGTCTGTGGCAACAAGAATGGCACTGGGTTGCTTCTTAAACTGAGATATGGCCTGATTTCGATCACGTTGATCTTTGTCGCCGTGAATCGAAACAATAGTTGGTGACACTGCGGTTGAATCTCCAGCAGCAAACGACTGCAGAATGGTTTGAGTGAGGGCATCGCAATCGGCACGGGAGGCAACAAACACTATGCAACGTCCTAATGGCGAGAGGACAGGAAGCATCTCCTTTAGCCATTGTATTTTAGAAGAACGATTTGGTAGTACCATCACATGCTGATCAACGTGCTCAGACGAGGCACCCGTTCTTCCAATGGCAATTCTATACGTAGTTGTGCACAGGATATGTACAATGGAACAGAGAAAGGACAAAAGAAGTGCGACCAACACGTAAAAAAGACACGAATATATAATATACACACTGGAAAGACGTTTGATTCTCACTCACCTCACTGGATTCTTCAACCATCCTCTTGCAACTTTTTCAACACGCTTTCCAAATGTGGCCGAGAGTAGCAGTGTCTGACGATCTGGTCTTATATTCCCCAATATAGAAGATACTTGATTCTCAAATCCCATATCAAGCATCCTATCCGCCTCATCCAAAACAACAAACGTCACCCTCTTCAAATTGGTTCCCTTCTTCTTCACCAAATCAATTAATCTTCCAGGTGTCGATACTACAATCTCACATCCCTTTTTGAGTTCTTTCGTCAATTCCCATGTTCCACGATTTCCACCTGCAACCTCCATTGCCTTGCCGCCTATCGATTGAATAAAGGTACTTGCATATTTAAATACTTGTTTGGCTAGCTCTCTCGTTGGTGTTAGGACAAGTCCAATTGGACCATCCACCCCTGGGTTGATATGTGGCTGATCATTAATGTGAACGACCATTGGCCAAATGTACGCAAGAGTTTTACCACTCCCAGTGGCTGCCGTGATCAATGCATCGTGTCCACTAATTGCCACAGACAAAGTTTGAGATTGAACCAACGTTGGTGAATCATACCCTGACCTTGCAATGACCTGTAACAACTCCTCAGGGAATAATTCTACCTCACCAAAGCCAAGTATTGGGTCAAAGTTGGATGGATTGCAGACAATATCATGTTGTTTCCTCCATGCAATGCCGGATGAGGTGTTGTTTGGAGTGTAAAAGTTTCGACGGAAAGGTTCGTATAGGACACCATCATGACTTACTTTGTCAAGTGGATCTATTTCTTGTTGTTGATATTTTTGTATACCATCTTCATCATCATTGTTGTATTGATCTAATGCATGTTTTGTTCCGCTATTTGATTGTTTATTCCCCCCAGCTCGTATAAATGTGTGCGACATTGCATCACGTGCACCAGCAGCTGCCTGTGATGACTCCATCGAGCTGGAGCTGTCATCATAATCATGATAACCACACAACTTCGAATCAGCCAGTTGTCTCGATTTATCATCCTGCTCAGATGGAGCCACATTCCAGTGAGAAGTAGCTTCCTCTTCTGCCTCAACATCCAATCTGCCACCAGATTTTTTAGTTTGTGTATTAGCGGCAGTGTTGTCATCGAGCGAATTCATAAATGCATCCAGAGGATCTTCTTCATCGTCATTTTCTTCGTAGTTGTCATATGCACCGCCCTGAGCAGTGGGGGGCGGGCGCTCGTCTTCGCTACTCTCTTCATCGAATAATCCCATGGTGACGTTGTAGGTGTTTGGTGTTTGGCAGGTAGGGCTTTCAAAAAAGTGGAGATGTGTCACAACTCACAACATGGAACATGACACACAACGAAGCAGCGCAGCATCCATAAAACGGCTTGCTCTTTCACTACCTACAGAATATAGGCACAACCCCGTAACCTTAAGGAGGGCGGAAGACGTGAAGGAGGATGGCACAAGTTTTGAAAGAGTAGTTCTAACGCATATTATCCTAGTTTTGTTATTGTTCTAAGAACTAAAATTGCAAAAAGTGAAGAAGTTTCAAGTTTCACAAGCCCATGGCAAGAGGCAGAGGGCTACTCCTTGCCTCCTTGCAAGCACGGCATCTCTTCTCTTTTTGGATAGCTGCCACACACCACAGCTTTCACAATCAATATTTAAAGCTAGTTATTGCCCTTGATTTTGCCTCCATCTGCCCCAGCTGCAAGGTCCTTGCATCCACGTTCTGATGGCTTTCCTGATGCAACGCAATCAAGACAACAAGGATCGCCTGTAGCAGCACAAACTGGACATACTCCACCTTCAGTAGGAAGTGGAGTAGGAGGAGGCGTAGCAACAGGAGTAGTTGGCGTGGGAGCAGGA
>Ga0209652_1001787_pt1 | contig 17316 bp, 20 predicted proteins | sample SaaInl74LU_5_DNA_FD_184641 | JGI IMG/M metagenome (GOLD analysis project Ga0209652, IMG submission 184641) | Marine microbial communities from expanding oxygen minimum zones in the Saanich Inlet - ESP_74LU_5_DNA (SPAdes) (version 2) | ecosystem: Environmental > Aquatic > Marine > Intertidal zone...
GATAGAAATGGTTATTTATACCATGGTAGAGTTAAAGTATTAGCAGAAGCTGCAAGAGAAGCTGGTTTAAAATTTTAAGAAATTATGCAAGGTTATAAAAACGTAGAAAGAGTTAAACCAAGCGGATTAGAGCTTGTTGATAGATTAGTAGGTGTACAACGTGTTACCAAAGTAACAAAAGGTGGTAGAGCATTTGGTTTCTCTGCAATTGTTGTTGTTGGTGATGGTAATGGAGTTGTTGGACACGGATTAGGAAAATCTAAAGATGTTTCTTCTGCAATAGCAAAAGCTGTTGAAGATGCAAAGAAAAATTTAGTAAGAATACCAATTTTAGAAGGTACATTACCTCATGAGCAAAAAGGAAAGTTTGGTGGAGCAAAAATATTCATCAAACCTGCTTCTCCTGGTACAGGAGTTATTGCCGGTGGTGCTGTTCGTATTGTATTAGAGTCTGTAGGTGTTCACGATGTATTATCTAAGTCTCAAGGGTCATCAAACCCACATAATGCAGTAAAAGCAACATTTGATGCTTTATTACAGTTAAGAAGCGCATCTTCTATTGCTAAGCAAAGAGGTATATCTCTAGAAAAAGTATTTAACGGATAAATCTAAGAACGATGGCAAAAATAAAAGTTACACAAGTAAAAAGTCAAATCGGGCGTTTAAAGAATCAAAAGAGAACTTTAGAGGCATTAGGTTTACGTAGATTAAACCAAACTGTTGAGCATGAGGCAACTCCTTCAATAGTTGGTATGGTAAATAAAGTTTCACATTTAGTTTCTGTAGAGAAATTAAAATAAGATATTTAAAATGAGTAGTTTACATAACTTAACACCGGCAGAAGGATCTGTAAAAAAAGGGAAAAGAATTGCACGTGGTGAAGGTTCTGGACATGGAGGTACTTCCACCAGAGGTCACAAAGGAGCAAAATCTCGTTCAGGTTATTCTAGAAAGATTGGTTTTGAAGGTGGGCAAATGCCACTTCAAAGACGTGTACCTAAATTTGGTTTCACAAATATTAACCGTAAGGAATATCAAGGAATCAACTTAGATAAATTACAATCTTTAGTAGATAGTGGAAAAATAACAGATACAGTAAATTTAGACATTCTTGTTGCTAATAGATTAGCAGGTAAAAATGACCTAGTAAAAATATTAGGTAATGGAGAATTAAAAGCTAAATTAAATATAACTGTACATAAATTTACAGCAACAGCCAAAGCAGCTATAGAAGCAGCAGGAGGTGAAGCTGTTACTTTATAATCTAGTAAATGATGAATTTTATTAATACACTAAAAGATATTTTCAAGATTGAGGAATTAAAAAACAAAATTCTTCTTACTATCGGTCTAATTGCAGTATACCGTTTTATGGCTTCTGTTCCATTACCTGGAATAGACCCATTACAATTATCTGCTTTAAAAGAAAGTACATCTGGAGGTCTTTTAGGATTATTGAATGCATTTACAGGAGGAGCATTTGCTAGAGCGTCAGTAATGGCACTTGGTATTATGCCTTACATTTCTGCATCAATTGTAGTACAGTTAATGGGAATTGCAGTTCCTTATTTACAGAAACTACAAAAAGATGGAGAAAGTGGAAGAAAAAAGATTACACAAATCACAAGATGGTTAACCATTGGTATTACTTTGGTACAAGCACCAACGTATATTACAGCTATTAAAACGCAGTTTGGTCTTGGACCAGAAGCTTTTTTAGTACCAGGTTTAACTTTTTGGATTTCATCAATCATTATTTTAACTGCAGGTACAATTTTTGCCATGTGGTTAGGAGAGCGTATTACAGATAAAGGTGTTGGTAATGGGATCTCATTATTAATTACTGTAGGTATTATTGCGAACTTTCCAGCTGCATTTTTACAAGAATTTCTTGCAAAAACAACAAATGCAGGTGCAGGTGGTTTAATGATGGTTCTTATTGAAATTATTGTTTGGTTTGTAGTAATATTATTAACTGTATTACTAGTTACTGCTGTTCGTAAAATAGCAGTACAATACGCTAGAAGAACTGTTGCAGGTAACATTCAAAACGTTGCTGGTTCTAGAGATTATATTCCTTTAAAATTAAATGCAGCAGGTGTTATGCCAATTATATTTGCTCAGGCAATTATGTTCTTGCCAATGGCTTTAGGACAAAAGTTTCCTGCCTTAATTGGTTTAACAGATCCTTTTGGATGGCAATACAATGTAATTTTTGCATTATTAATTATCATTTTTAGTTTTTTCTATACAGCAATTACCATTCCTACGAATAAAATGGCTGAAGACTTAAAAAGAAGTGGTGGTTTTATACCAGGCATCAGACCAGGAAAAGATACAGCAGAAAAGTTAGATAGTGTTTTATCGAGAATTACGTTCCCAGGATCGTTATTTTTAGCAGCCCTTTCTATCTTACCAGCAGTTGTTGTTCAATTTGGTGTACAACAAGGTTGGGCTATGTTTTACGGAGGTACTTCCTTAATTATTATGGTTGGTGTAGCAATAGATACCATGCAACAAATTAATTCTTATTTATTAAATCGTCACTACGATGGTTTAATGAAACCAGGAAATAGTAATAGAAAATCGAATAAATAATAGTATGGCTAAGCAATCAGCAATTCAACAAGATGGAACTATAACAGAAGCATTATCAAATGCAATGTTTCGTGTAGAATTAGAAAACGGACATATTGTAACGGCACACATCTCTGGAAAAATGCGCATGCATTATATTAAATTATTACCAGGTGATAAGGTAAAGTTAGAAATGAGTCCTTACGATTTAACAAAAGCAAGAATTACTTACAGATACTAAAAACATAGAACAGATGAAAGTTAGAGCATCAGTAAAAAAGAGAAGTGCCGACTGCAAGATAGTACGCAGAAAAGGTAGATTATACGTAATTAACAAACAAAATCCTAGATTTAAACAAAGACAAGGATAAAGTAAACGTTAGATTTTAAACGTTAGTGTTAGATTTTTTTAGCAAAACTTATTAAGTTTTACCACTAGCAGTTAAAGGCTAACAACTAATAACTAATTAATATGGCAAGAATAGCAGGTATTGATATTCCAAAGAATAAAAGAGGAGTTATTGCTTTAACTTACATCTTTGGTATAGGAAACAGCAGAGCTAAAAAAGTTTTAGCAGCAGCAAAAGTAGACGAAAGTATTAAAGTTCAAGACTGGACTGATGATCAAATCGCAGCAATTAGAGAGCAAGTAGGTTCTTTCACTATTGAAGGAGAACTACGTTCTGAAGTTCAAATAAGCATTAAACGTTTAATGGACATTGGTTGCCAAAGAGGGATACGTCACAGATTAGGTTTACCTTTAAGAGGACAAAGAACTAAAAACAATTCTCGTACAAGAAAAGGTAAGAGAAAAACAGTAGCTAACAAGAAAAAATAAAGTTAGAGATTAACCTAGTTATGGTGTAGTGTGCCGTATTTTAAATACAACTTACTACACAAAATAACTAAACACAAAACAATATGGCAAAAGCAAGTTCAAAAAAGCGTAAAGTAATTATCGATGCTATAGGAGAAGCACATGTAACTGCATCTTTTAACAACATCATCATATCTTTAACAAATAAAAAAGGAGACGTAATTTCTTGGTCGTCTGCAGGTAAAATGGGTTTTAGAGGTTCTAAAAAGAATACTCCTTATGCAGCCCAATTAGCAGCAGAAGATTGTGCAAACGTTGCAAAAGAAGCTGGTTTACGTAAAGTAAAAGTTTATGTAAAAGGACCAGGTAATGGTAGAGAATCTGCTATTAGATCAATACATAATGCTGGTATCGAAGTAACAGAAATAATCGATGTTACTCCAATTCCTCATAATGGTTGTCGTCCACCAAAAAGAAGAAGAGTATAATTTGATACATACAAATTATATGCTGAATCATATTCAGCATCCTTATTAACAAATATTATATTTTAATCTGATAGGAATACGATTAGCGAAGGATAAGCCTTAATTCATAATCCCTATCTATAACAAAAACAAAATGGCAAGATATACAGGACCAAAAACTAAAATTGCTCGTAAATTTGGCGAGGCAATTTTCGGAGATGACAAAAACTTCGAAAAAAGAAATTATCCTCCAGGACAGCATGGTAATGCAAGAAGAAGAGGAAAAAAATCTGAATATGCTACTCAATTAATGGAGAAGCAAAAAGCAAAATATACTTACGGTATTTTAGAGCGTCAATTTAGAAACTTATTTAAAGACGCGTCTTCTTCACAAGGAATTACAGGTGAAATCTTATTACAATTATGTGAATCTCGTTTAGATAACGTTGTTTACAGAATGGGAATTTCTAATTCTAGAAGCGGAGCACGTCAATTAGTATCTCACAGACATATTACAGTTAATGGTAATATTGTAAACGTACCATCTTACAGATTAAAAGAAGGTGATGTTGTTGCTGTTAGAGAAAAATCTAAATCATTACAAGCAATCGAAGATGCATTAGCATCTAACAACAATGTTTTTGAATGGTTAACATGGAATAACGATACTAAAACTGGTACTTTTGTGAAAGTTCCAGAAAGACTTCAAATTCCAGAAAACATCAAAGAACAATTAATCGTAGAATTATATTCTAAATAATAATTTAACCAAGTTGGTATTTGGCCAAAGGGTTTTTAAGATCTTCTTCAAACTTCTAAACCGCGCAACTAAATAACAATTAAAACGAAGAAAAAATGGCAATATTAAATTTTCAAAAACCTGACAAAGTAATTATGATTGAATCTACAGATTTTTCTGGTAGATTTGAATTTAGACCTTTAGAACCAGGTTTTGGTTTAACAGTAGGTAATGCATTAAGAAGAGTTCTTTTATCTTCATTAGAAGGTTTTGCAATTACATCATTAAGAGTAGATGGTGTAGAGCATGAGTTCTCTACAATACCAGGTGTTGTAGAAGATGTAACAGAAATTATTTTAAATTTAAAACAAGTACGTTTTAAAAAACAAATAGATGAAACTGATAGAGAAACTGTATCAGTATCTGTTTCTGGACAAGAACAATTTACAGCAGGAGATTTGCAAAAATTTATTTCTGGTTTTCAAGTATTAAACCCAGAGTTAGTAATTTGTAATATGGACAAGTCTGTAAAATTAAATGCAGAAATTTCTATCGAAAAAGGTAGAGGTTTTGTACCCGCAGAAGAAAATAAAAAAGCAACTGCACCTATAGGAACTATTTTTACAGATTCTATTTACACACCAATTAAGAATGTAAAATATGCAATCGAAAATTATCGTGTAGAACAAAAAACAGATTACGAAAAATTAGTTTTTGATATAGATACAGATGGTTCTATAAACCCAAAAGATGCATTAACAGAAGCTGCAAAAATTTTAATTCACCACTTTATGTTGTTCTCTGATGAGCGTATTACTTTAGAGGCTGATGAAATTGCACAGACAGAAACATATGATGAAGAATCATTGCATATGCGTCAGTTATTAAAAACGAGATTAATTGATATGGATTTATCTGTAAGAGCTTTAAATTGTTTAAAAGCAGCAGAGGTAGATACATTAGGAGATTTAGTTTCTTTTAACAAAAGCGATTTGATGAAATTTAGAAATTTTGGTAAAAAATCTTTAACTGAGCTAGAAGAACTAGTTATTGTTAAAGGCTTAAGTTTCGGAATGGATTTAACAAAATATAAATTAGATAGAGATTAATCTTTCATATTTTGCTCCTCAAAATGGGTAGATGCAAGATGAAAGTATAAAACAAACGTCATGAGACACGGAAAAAAAGTAAATCACTTAGGAAGAAAAACAGCGCATAGAAAAGCAATGTTAGCTAATATGGCTTGTTCTTTAATAGAGCACAAGCGTATTAACACAACTGTGGCAAAAGCAAAAGCATTAAGAACTTTTGTAGAGCCATTAATTACTAAATCTAAAGCAGATACAACTCACAATAGACGTATTGTATTCTCTTATTTACGTGATAAATATGCAGTAACAGAACTTTTTAGAGAAATTTCTGTAAAAGTAGCAGACAGACCAGGAGGTTATATTCGTATTATCAAATTAGGAAACCGTCAAGGAGATAATGCTCCTATGGCTATGGTAGAATTAGTAGATTACAACGAAATTTACAATCCAAAAGGTAAAAAAGCTAAAAAATCTACAAGAAGAGGTAGAACTAAAAAAGCTGCAACGGCTCAAGTAGAAGAAACTGCAACAGAAGAAAAATCTGAAGAATAAAAAAAAATGAAAATTTTTTAAATTATATAAAAGGGATAAACGTTTACGTTTATCCCTTTTTTTATATTTTTACAACAACAAACACAAGTATACATCAATGAAATATCAAACTAGAAAAAAAGCATTAGTTTTATTAGCAGACGGAACTATATTTTATGGTAAATCTGTAGGTATAGAAGGAACAGCAACAGGAGAAATTTGTTTTAATACAGGGATGACGGGTTATCAAGAAATCTTTACAGACCCTTCTTACTTTAGACAAATTATGGTAACAGCAAATGCACACATAGGTAATTATGGTGTTAATAATGAAGAAGTAGAATCTGATGGAATTAAAATTTCTGGTTTAGTTTGTAGAAACTTTAGTTTTACACACTCAAGAGCAGATTCTGATGGAAACCTAAAAGATTGGTTCGATAAACACAATATTGTTGCTATTTCAGATGTAGATACCAGAGCTTTAGTTGCTTACATTAGAGATAATGGAGCTATGAATGCAATAATATCTACAGAGGTTGATAATATTGAAGGTTTAAAAAAACAATTAGCAGAAGTGCCAAGTATGGAAGGTTTAGAACTAGCTTCTAAAGTATCTACAAAAGAGCCTTATTTTATTGGTGATGAAAATTCTGACATAAAAATTTCTGCTTTAGATATAGGTATTAAAAAGAATATTTTAAGAAACTTGGCAAAAAGAGGCGCCTATATTAAAGTATTTCCTTACAATGCAACTTTTGAAGATCTAACAAGTTTTAATCCTAATGGATATTTTATTTCTAATGGACCTGGAGATCCAGAACCCCTAAAAGAAGCACAAGAAGTTGCTAAAGAAATTATTAAAAGAAATTTACCTTTATTTGGTATTTGCTTAGGGCATCAAGTAATTGCTTTGGCAAACGGAATTTCTACTTATAAAATGCACAATGGTCATAGAGGAATTAATCATCCAGTAAAAAACCTACTAACAGGAAAAGGAGAAATTACTTCTCAAAACCATGGTTTTGCTATCAATAGAGAAGAGACAGAAGCCAATAATACTGTAGAAATTACTCATGTACATTTAAACGACCATACTGTAGCTGGAATTAAAATAAAAGACAAACCAATTTTCTCTGTACAATATCACCCAGAAGCAAGCCCTGGACCACATGATTCAGAATATTTATTCGATCAGTTTATAGAAACTATCAAAAAACATTCAAATACAATAGTTTAATACGAGTTTTAGTTTGAAAACGTTTTCGTAACAATCTTTCTAAAACAAAGTAAAACAGAGGCTTATTTTGTAAATTAGCCATCTAAAAATAAATCAATTAAAAAAATATATAATGAGTATTATTATTAGTGTTCATGCACGTCAAATTTTCGATTCAAGAGGAAATCCAACAGTAGAAGTAGATGTAACAACAGAAAGCGGTATTCTTGGTAGAGCTGCTGTACCTTCAGGAGCTTCTACAGGAGAACATGAAGCTGTAGAGTTAAGAGATGGTGGAAAAGATTACATGGGTAAAGGTGTTTTAAAAGCCGTTAAAAATGTAAACGAAATTATTGCAGAAGAATTATTAGGAGTTTCTGTTTTTGAACAAAATGGCATCGATCAATTAATGATTGATTTAGATGGCACGCCAAACAAATCTAAATTAGGTGCAAATGCAATTTTAGGTGTTTCTTTAGCAGTAGCAAAAGCGGCAGCTAACGAATTAGGGATGCCTTTATATAGATATATTGGTGGTGTTTCTGCAAATACATTACCAGTACCTATGATGAATATCATTAATGGTGGTTCTCATTCAGATGCGCCAATTGCATTTCAAGAATTTATGGTAATGCCAGTAAAAGCTAAAAACTTTTCTGAAGCAATGCAAATGGGATCAGAAATTTTTCATAACCTAAAAAAGGTTTTACACGATAGAAATCTATCAACAGCTGTAGGTGATGAAGGAGGTTTTGCACCAACATTAGATGGTACAGAAGACGCTTTAGACACGATTGCATTGGCAGTAAAAAATGCAGGTTATGTTTTTGGCGAAGAAGTTAAAATTGCCTTAGACTGTGCTGCTGCAGAATTTTATGTAGACGGTGCTTATGACTATACAAAATTTGAAGGAAGCAAAGGAAAAGTAAGAACAAGCAAAGAGCAAGCAGATTACTTAGCAGAATTAGCAGCAAATTATCCAATTATTTCTATTGAAGATGGTATGGATGAAAATGATTGGGATGGATGGAAATATTTAACTGAAAAAATTGGGGATAAAGTTCAATTAGTAGGGGATGATTTATTTGTTACAAATGTAGAGCGTTTGTCAAAAGGAATCCAGAATGATATTGCAAATTCGATTTTAATTAAAGTAAACCAAATTGGTACTTTAACAGAAACAATTGCAGCAGTAAATATGGCTAAAAATGCAGGTTATACATCTGTGATGTCTCACAGATCTGGAGAAACAGAAGATAATACAATTGCAGATTTAGCAGTTGCATTAAACTGTGGTCAAATAAAAACAGGTTCTGCATCTCGTTCTGACAGAATGGCTAAATACAACCAATTATTAAGAATTGAGGAAGAATTAGGAGCTGTTGCTTATTTCCCTAAAGAGAAAGCTTTTAAAATATAATTTTAAAAGAAATAGAATAATTTAAAATTTGTAATCAAATTTTATAATAAAAATCAAACCAGTGAAAAATTTTCACTGGTTTTTTTTTGCCAAAAATTTAATAAGTTAATTTTATTTTAAAATATTAAAAATGCATCTAAAGAGATTTTAAAATCATACAAAATATCTTATCTTCGCATTAACAAAAAAAAAGTTAAAAAACAGCAAATGTCAGACACAGCTAAATTAAAATTAGGAGAAAATACGTATGAGTTTCCTTTAATAAAAGGAACAGAAAATGAAGTTGCAATTAATATAAAATCATTAAGAGGTGCAACAAATGGGGTAATAACAATTGATCCTGGTTTCAAAAACACAGGTTCTTGTGAAAGTGCTGTTACTTTTTTAGATGGAGAAAAAGGGATCTTAAGATACAGAGGATATTCTATAGAAGAGCTTGCTGAAAAAGCAAATTTTTTAGAAGTTGCATATGCTTTAATATTTGGTGATTTACCATCGTCTGATCAATTAGAAAAATTTCATTCAGATATAAAAGCTCAATCTGTAGTTGATGATGATGTTAAAAAAATTATAGATGCTTTTCCTAAAACAGCCCATCCAATGGGAATTTTATCTTCTCTTACAAGTGCATTAACTGCATTTAACCATTCCTCTGTAAACGTAGATTCAGAAGAGGAGATGTACAATGCAATTGTTAAAATTATGGGTAAATTTCCTGTTTTAGTAGCTTGGACAATGCGTAAAAAACAAGGACTACCTTTAAATTATGGGTCTAATTCTTTAGGGTATGTAGAAAATATTATGAAAATGATGTTTGAACAGCCTAATGAAAATTATGAGGTAAATACCATAGTAAAAAATGCCTTAGACAAGTTATTAATTTTACATGCAGATCACGAACAAAATTGTTCAACATCTACTGTAAGAGTTGTAGGTTCTTCTCATGCCGGTTTATTCGCTTCTTTATCTGCAGGAATTTCTGCACTTTGGGGGCCACTTCATGGAGGTGCAAACCAAGCAGTTTTAGAAATGTTAGAAGCGATTAAAGAAGATGGTGGAGATACTAAGAAATATATGGCAAAAGCTAAAGATAAAAATGATCCTTTTAGATTAATGGGCTTTGGTCACAGAGTTTATAAAAACTTTGACCCAAGAGCAAAAATCATTAAAAAAGCTGCAGACGAAGTTTTAGAAAGTCTAGGAGTTGATGATCCTATCCTAGAGATTGCAAAAGGTTTAGAAAAAGAAGCCTTAAATGATCCTTATTTTGTAGAAAGAAAATTATATCCTAATGTAGATTTCTATTCAGGTATTATATACAGAGCAATGGGTATTCCTGTAGAAATGTTTACGGTAATGTTTGCAATGGGACGCTTACCAGGTTGGATTGCTCAATGGAAAGAAATGCGTTTGAAAAAAGAACCTATTGGGCGTCCACGTCAAATATATGTTGGAGAAAACGAAAGAGGTTTTGTTTCTATAGAAAACAGATAATTTTATTACATTTATATAAATTTTAAAAAGCTTCATATTTTATGAAGCTTTTTTTATAAATATCGTTTTATGATACAATTAAACGTTAATAATGAAACTACTAAGTTAAGAGCAGTTGTTTTGGGTACTGCACAAAGTAATGGCCTTGTACCTAATATAGAAGATTGTTACGATCCAAAAAGTGTACAGCATGTGCTTGCAGGAACCTACCCAAAAGAAGAGGACATGATCAAAGAAATGGAAGCCGTAGCAAAAGTGTTAGAAAAATACAATGTAAAAGTATTTAGACCTAAAGTTATAGAAAATTACAACCAAATATTTTCTAGAGATATTGCTTTTGTAATAGATGATAAATTTATAAAAGCAAATATATTACCAGACAGAGACCAAGAAATAGAGGCTATTTCTCATGTTATCTCTAAAATAGATCCCAATAAAATTTTAAAATTACCAGAAGAGTGCCATGTAGAAGGTGGAGATGTAATGCCTTGGAATGATTATATTTTTGTGGGAACCTATTCTGGAGAGGATTATGCAGCACATATTACAGCAAGAACAAATATAGATGCAGTAATAGCTTTGCAAGAATTGTTTCCAGAAAAAACTGTAAAATCTTTTGAGCTTAGAAAAGACAATACAAACCCTAGAGAAAATGCACTACATTTAGATTGTTGTTTTCAACCTATTGGAAAAGACAAAGCCATTTTGCATAAAAATGGATTTTTAGTAGAAAAAGAATATGAATGGTTGGTTAATTTCTTTGGAAAAGAGAATATATTTGAGATTACAAAAGAAGAAATGTATAACATGAATAGTAATGTTTTTTCAATTTCAGAACAAGTTATTATATCAGAACAAAACTTTACAAGATTAAATACTTGGTTAAGAAAAAATGGTTTTACGGTAGAAGAAGTACCCTATGCAGAAATTGCAAAACAAGAAGGTTTGTTACGTTGTTCTACAATGCCATTAATTAGAGATTAAGAGGGTTTTTTAGTTAACTTTAAAGATTAGTTGAGAACCTAATTAGATTTTTTTTTAAGTCTAGAGACAAACCAAATTATTGTTTTCAATTTTCGATTTCAACACAAAAAAATAATTTTTTTTTTAAATTTAATATGAAACAAACCACAAATACTATTTTAATGATTCGTCCTAAAAATTTTAGGATGAATGAACAAACTGCAGTTAATAATTATTTTCAAGAAGATGTAGCTTTAAAAAATGCTGAAATAAATAAAAAAGCACAAGAAGAATTTGATGCATACGTTTTTAAATTAAAAAGTTATGGTGTAAATGTTGTTGTCATATCAGACACTGATGATTTTGATACTCCAGACGCAGTTTTTCCTAATAACTGGATTTCTTTTCACGAAGATGGTACTGTAGGAGTTTACCCAATGTTTGCAGAAAATAGACGGTTAGAAAGAAGATTAGAAATTTTAGACGTTATAGAAGAAAAAGGATTTTTAATAGAAAATATTGTTGATTATACATCAGCAGAAGAAGAAAATTTGTTTTTAGAAGGAACAGGAAGTATTATTTTAGACAGAACAAATAGAAAAGCATATTGTGCTTTATCTGCAAGAGCAGATGAAGATTTATTTATAGAGTTTTGTGAAGATTTTGAATATACACCAGTCATATTTATTGCCAACCAAACAGTAGATAATAAACGCGTACCTATTTATCATACCAATGTAATGATGTGTGTTGCAGAAACTTTTGCGGTAATCTGTTTAGATGCCATAGATGATAAAAAAGAAAAGAAAAACGTACTAAAACATTTAAAAGAAGATGGTAAGCATGTAATTGATATTTCAGAAAAGCAAATGCATCGTTTTGCAGGAAATATGTTGCAGGTTCAAGGAGCAAATGATGAGTTGTTTTTAGTGATGAGTAAAGCTGCTTATGACTCTTTAACCCAAAGTCAAATTTCTAAAATAAATAATCACTCTAAAATTATTTATAGTTCTTTAGAAACTATAGAAACCTGTGGAGGTGGTAGTGCTAGATGTATGATGGCAGAGGTTTTTTTACCTATAAAATAAAATAAGAGTCTATTATTTTATCAATTAAACCAGTTGTTGTAAACTTTATTCCAGGAATTTCAATGGATGCTTTTATTACTTTAATTGTTGGTATTGTACTTTCTAGAAAATCCATTTAAAAGCATCAAAAAAGCTCTAATTTTAGAATTTGACAAATCTTTTTGTTATTGTTTGTCGATCTTTAAAGTAAAACCTTATAAAGTATGTTCCATTTTTTAAATGAGAAATATCAATCCCTTTACTATAATCAATAATTTCTGTCGTATTAATTTCTTTTCCAATTACAGAAAATATTTTTACTTTAAAAAGAGGTAGCTCACTATTTATTTTTTTGATGTATATTTTACTATTTACCGGGTTTGGATAAATTTTAAAATCAATATTATCTTCTTCTTTTACAGCTACTAATGTATTGCTTTGAGAGTCTGAAAATTCATACAAACGTTGTGGGAAATTGAATGTAACACCTCCTTGAATTGTGGATACAAATTCTCTAGATAAGTAATATTTACCATTTCCAAAATTAGTAATCCCTTCAACTTGACTACCTTGTGCATCTTGCCCTATTTCTGATGCAATTGATATTCTTTGATATCCTGAGTCAAAAATATTACTTCCCGAAGTTCTATTATTATCTATAAACACTAGAAAAGGATTTGCAGTAGAATCATAACCGCAAAGAAAAAAAATGTCGTCTGTTAAATTATAAGTAGCTCCAGTAATTAAAAGCTGAACATTCCCTGTACTTATTTTTTCGGCAGAATATGTTCCTGCTACCTTTGGGATTTTATAAACGTTGGTTTTAAAATTTGTCCAATTTTTTGTAAAAATTAATATTGAATCTTGATAGATAACAAATGCTTCTGCATCAAAATTGTTGGCATTTACTTTGGTTGTAAAATCGGTTTGATCTTCGTATGAAAAACTAATTACTTCAGCAGTTATAGCGTTTTCTGTTAAATAATCTGTTTTTAAAATTTTGTAAATTTTTAAATCAATTCTATTGCCACTATTATTACCAATGTCACCAATATAAATATGTGTGTCATCTTCAGAAAGATCTTCCCAATCAATATTTGTAGCATTAGAGATGTTAATTGTTCTAGTTAAACTCCCAGTTAGTGAATCTATTTCATATAAATTAGCTGAGTCGCCACTATCATTATGAGTAATTATTTTACCATTCAAGAACAATAATCCAGAAGTTTCAGCAACTTCATTTGGTAAATCAAACTTTATTTTAAAATCAGAAATTTGACTAAAACTAGATAGGTAGATTAAACCCGTAAATAGTAATAGTAACTGTTTCATCTTTGTAAGATAGTTATTTTAAAGCTTCTTCTATAACTTTACCTGAATTACCATTAGGCGATTCAATTTTTAACAAGTTCGATATTGTTGGAGCAATATCAATTATTGAATATTTTTTAGAACTTTTACCTTTTTTAATACCATTTCCATAAAAAATAATAGGAATATGAGTATCGTAAGAATATCCAGAACCATGGCTAGTGCCTTTTCTTTCTCTTATTAGTGTAGCAGGATAAGGGATCATTAAAACATCTCCAGAAAATTTCTGATTGTATCCATTTTGAAGCGAATTCATAATTCCATCTGTAAAATTGGTTGTTTGCAAAGTTCTTGCTGTTACAGCCTTATATATTTTATCAAAATTAATAACTTCTTCTGCCAGCTTTTGCGCTACTTCATTTTTATCCAACCCTAGAGATGCTATCTTATCTTTATTTAAAAATATTTGATAGTTAGAAATATTTTCTATCAATTCTTTAGAGTTAAAATATTTTTGTGTGATCTCTAAAATAAACTTTTTAAACTTTTTAGCATCCATATAGTGTGCAGAAATTTTTAAAGACTGTAAGTAAGCAGGTACATGAACAGCAGCATGATCTGCAGTTAAAAATAATGTGTAATTATTTTTCCCTACTTCTGTATCTAAAAAAGTAAAAAAATCTTCTAAATCTTTATCTAAACGTAAATAGGTGTCTTCTGTTTCAACAGCTGCAACACCATATCTATGCCCAATATAATCTGTAGAGGAAAAACTAACGGTTAAAAAATCTGTATAGGCTGTTTTGCCTAATTGTTCTCCTATAATGGTAGCTTTGGCAAAATCTACCGTATACGTATTTCCAGCAGGAACTGTTTTGATCAAATTAAAATTCCCGTTTTTTGCTCTTAATTCTTTTAATTTTTTTGGAAAAGTGGGAGTTGCTTTTCCGTTTAAATTTTTTTCAAAAATATTATTGTCACTTCTACTTTTTTCATAAGTATTTATATCATACAAAGTGTTCCAAGTTTCATTTAAGTAATTGTCTGCATTATTGTTTGCATTAAAATCTGCAACCCATTTAGGAAGTTTTTTCATGTAGTATGAACTTGTAACCCATTGATTATTATTAGCAGCATCATACCAATAAGCACCATTTGCTGTATGACCTACGGGTAAAATTGCAGACCTATCTTTTATAGACAATCCAATGGTTTTTCCTTTCATATTTTGGGCCAAATGTAACTCGTCAGAAATTGTTGTGGTATACAATCTTTGTGGAGATTTTTTACCAACATTTCCAGAATTTCCAACAGTTGCGTAGTTGGAATCATCTACACAGTATATGCTTTCCTTCAAAAATTTATCATACCAATTGTTAGAAATAATACCATGATTATTTGGCGTTGTACCAGTAAAAATAGAAGCATGTCCAACAGCTGTATATGTTGGTATATAGTTATAATGTGCGTTTTCTAAAGAAAATCCATTCTTTAAAATTCTGTTGAAACCACCTTTGCCATACCTCTCTGCATATCTTGTTAAATAATCGTACCTCATTTGATCTATCACAATACCAACAACAAGTTTTGGTTTTTTATCTTGTATTTTTTTTTCTGTACAATTAGAAAAAAATAAAAAAATACATAAAAAAAATAAAATTATATTTTTCATCGAAGTAATTTAAATCCTTACATAAACAAAAGTAATTATTTTTTATTTTGATATGTATTAATTAACAATCAATTAATCATAATTTAATACATTAGCTTAAAATTTCTTTGAATGATTTATATTGAACAAATAGGTAAATATTTTATGATGCTAGGGCGCGTTTTTACAAAACCACAAAAGCCAAAAATATTTTACGAAGCCTTAATGAAAGAAATAGAAGATTTGGGCATCAAATCTTTAGGAATTATTATGTTTATTTCCTTTTTTATCGGGGGTGTTATTGCTTTACAAACAGCTTTAAATTTAGACAGTCCTTTTATACCCGATTCTTTAATAGGTTTTGCAGCAAAAAGATCTATTATTTTAGAATTTGCTCCTACATTTTGCTCTATTATTTTAGCAGGCAAAGTAGGTTCTTATATTACTTCAAGTATTGGTACTATGAGGGTTACAGAACAAATTGATGCTCTAGAAGTAATGGGGATAAACTCCATAAATTTTTTAGTATTACCTAAAGTTATTGCAGCATTATTCTTTTATCCTTTTTTAATTGCTGTAGCCATGGCTTTAGGTATTTTTGGTGGATGGCTAGCAGGAGTTCTTTCGGGTTTATTTACAGGTACAGATTATATTATAGGCATACAAACAGATTTTAAACCTTTTTTAATTGTATATGCTTTGATAAAAACACTGGTTTTTTCTTTTTTAATTACTACGGTTCCTTCTTATCATGGTTATTTTGTAAAAGGAGGCTCTATTGCAGTAGGAAAAGCCAGTACACAGGCTGTAGTTTGGACAACTATTCTAATAGTAATAGCCAATTATATATTAACACAATTACTACTAACATAACAATATGATAGAAGTTAAAGATTTACATAAAGGGTTTAATGGCACAGAAGTTTTAAAAGGAATTACGGCTACATTTTTACCAGGAAAAACAAATTTAATAATCGGTCAAAGTGGTTCTGGGAAAACTGTTTTCTTAAAATCGTTAATAGGGTTACACAAACCAGAAAAAGGGACTGTTTCTTTTGATGGCAAAATAAATACTCATTTTACCGATGCCGAAAAACAACAATGGAGACAGGAAATAGGAATGGTTTTTCAAGGAAGTGCTTTATTTGATTCTCAAACAGTAGAAGAAAATGTAATGTTTCCATTAAAAATGTTTACCAAAAAAACAAAAGAAGAAATGTTAGAGCGTGTTAATTTTGTTTTAAACAGAGTTAATTTAGAAAATTCTAATGATAAATTACCAGCAGAATTATCTGGAGGAATGCAAAAAAGAGTTGCCATTGCAAGAGCTATTGTAATGAATCCAAAATATTTATTTTGTGATGAACCCAACTCTGGTTTAGATCCTCAAACTGCCATTGTAATAGATAAATTAATACAAGAAATTACAGATGAATACCAAATTACAACCGTAATTAATACCCATGATATGAATTCTGTAATAGAAATTGGAGAAAAAATAATTTTTTTAAGCAAAGGAAAAAAAGAGTGGGAAGGTAGTAGTGAAGACATTTTTTCTACTGATAATGAAGCTGTTGTAGACTTTGTGTATTCTTCTAATTTATTAAAAAAAGTAAGAGAAGTTTATTTAAAAGAAACAAAATAAAAAATAGGTTTGTTTTTTATAAAATAACTCATATATTTGCACCCGCTTAAACGAAAAAGAATGACCTGGTAGCTCAGTTGGTAGAGCATCTCCCTTTTAAGGAGAGGGTCCTGGGTTCGAGCCCCAGCCCGGTCACAGAAAAAGTTCCATACAAATCGTATGGAACTTTTTTATTTTAACAATACTCCAACATAATTCATTCGTTTTCTAAGTAATTTTGTATTATAATAACCCGTTGTGCATTTTAAATAATGCTAATTTTAATATTATTAATATTCCTATCGAATATAAATTTATTGATGTACTGAACCGTTGTTAACGCTGTAAT
>Ga0209652_1001788_pt1 | contig 17312 bp, 17 predicted proteins | sample SaaInl74LU_5_DNA_FD_184641 | JGI IMG/M metagenome (GOLD analysis project Ga0209652, IMG submission 184641) | Marine microbial communities from expanding oxygen minimum zones in the Saanich Inlet - ESP_74LU_5_DNA (SPAdes) (version 2) | ecosystem: Environmental > Aquatic > Marine > Intertidal zone...
CCTGCTCTTGAAGTTAACGCACCTTTAATAATGCCAATTCCATACATTTCAAGTACATCATACATAGACATTCCCTCTAATCCAGGAATTTTTATTTTTTGCAGAAAAAGCACCAATTGTTTGATGATTGGTATTTTGAGTAAATTATCTTCTATTTCTTTGCTCATAAGCGATTAATACTTAGCATTTTCTATTCAATAGTAATTTTAAATTCTGTTAAAAGTCCTTCAATTGAATCTCTATTAAATTTTGCATTTTTTAATTTATTTTGATTTGGCTGAATGATGAAATTAAAAGCCGTTCTAAAATCTGAGTTTTCAAGATTTGTTTGATCAAAAACTGCATTTTTCAAATCACAATTTTCGAAAACCGCATTGCTAATTTGTGCTTCAGTAAAATCTACTTCCTCTAAATTACAATTATTAAATTTTGTATTTAGAATTTTTAATTGATAAAAAGATGAAAAATTTAGAAGACAATCTTTAAATGAAAACTGTAATAAAAATGGGTTGCATTCATTAAACTTTACTCCTATCATTTTACAATTTTTAAAAGTAACGTCTTTAAAAGAAGTATTTTTTAGAATGGTATTGCTAAAATTACATTCGGTAAATTCACACTCAACAAACTGTATATTAGAAGCATGAATACTATCAAAATTACAATTTAAAAAAGTACAATTGTCATATTCTCCTTTTTTGATGTTCGTTTTTGTGAAATCAATTTTTAAATATTCTTTACTATCAAAATAATTATCTTGCATTACTCTATCGCTTTCAAACTCAAATCCATATTATAAACTGAGTGAGTTAATGCACCAGATGAAATATAATCAACGCCACAATCTGCATATTTCCTGATGGTATTTTCATTGATTCCTCCTGAAGATTCTGTCAAACATTTTCCGTTAATCAAAGCCACTGCTTTTTTAGTATCCTCAAATGAAAAGTTATCGATTAAGATTCTATAAATACTCTCGTTTTCTAGAATTTCTGAAATCTCCTCCAAATTTCTTGCTTCCACAATGATCTTTAAATCGAGATTATTTTCTTGTAAATAGGCTTTTGTTTTATTGATTGCAGCAGTAATTCCGCCAGCAAAATCTATGTGATTGTCTTTAATCATAATCATGTCGTACAAAGCAAACCGGTGATTTTCTCCTCCTCCAATTTTTACAGCCCATTTTTCTAAAGCACGAAAACCTGGTGTAGTTTTTCTAGTATCTAAAATTTTGGTTTTAGTACCTTCTAATAAACCTACAAAAAAAGCTGTTTTTGTCGCAATAGCACTCATTCGTTGCATGGCATTCAACACCAAACGTTCCGCTTTTAAAATGGATTGCGAGGTTCCAGCAACATGAAAAACAACATCGCCAAAAGTTACTTTTTCTCCATCATCGATAAAAGTGGTTACTTTTAAGTCAGCATCAATAAACTCAAAAACCCTTTTTGCAAAATCCACTCCTGCAATAATTCCTGAATCTTTTACCAATAGTTTTGCGGCACCTGTAGCTTCTTTCGGAATGCAAGACAATGAACTATGATCGCCTTCACCTACATCTTCTCTGATGGCATTTTCAATAATCAATTGAATTTCTTTTTCAAATTGTGCTTTTGAAATCATGATTTTTTATTTATTGAGGTAAAAATACAAATTCAATTGCCATAATTTGTAATTTTGAGTTATGAAAATCAAACTTCTTGCCATCGGAAAAACGGACAACAAAGCATTACAATCTTTGATGGATGAATATCAACAACGTTTAAAACATTACATAAAATTTGAATTTGAAATTATTCCTGACATTAAAAATGCTAAAAATTTAAGTGAATATCAACAAAAAGAAAAAGAAGGGGAACTCATTTTAAGCAAAATACAACCTACTGACGAATTGATGTTGTTGGATGAAAATGGTTTGGAATTTACCTCAGTAGCTTTTTCAAATTATCTTCAAAAGAAAATGAATGCAGGCACTAAACAACTCGTTTTAGTAATTGGAGGTCCTTATGGTTTTTCTGATGATGTATATGCAAAATCGCTCGGAAAAATATCACTTTCTAAGATGACATTTTCGCATCAAATGATTCGCGTTTTTGTGATAGAACAATTGTATAGAGCCTTTACTATTTTAAAAAATGAGCCATATCATCATCAATGAGATAATGAGGTAATGAGTTAATATACCAATGAGTTGATGTAGTAATGGACTAAACAAACAATTCAAACAATTGAAACTACAAAACCCTTAAAATTTTGATTAGTTTTGCTTTTTTAAAATTCGCCTATGAAACTGGTTTTTTCCACCAACAACAATCACAAGTTAAAAGAAGTACAAGAAATGCTTCCAAATTCCATACAATTGGTGAGTTTGAAAGACATCAATTGTACAGAAGATGTTGCTGAAACTGAAACCACTTTGCAAGGAAATGCCGCATTAAAAGCGAATTTTATCACCCAGAATTTTCAGTTAGATAGTTTTGCAGATGATACTGGTTTAGAAGTTGCTTCCTTGAACGGAAAACCTGGAGTTTATTCTGCACGTTTTGCTGGAGAACCTTCAAATGCTGAAAAAAACATGGAAAAATTATTGAATGAAATGACCAATTTTTCTGATAGATCAGCTCAATTTAGAACGGTAATCTGTTTGAATTTGGACGGAAATCAATATTTTTTTGAAGGAATTTGCAAAGGAAGTATTTTAACTGAAAAACAAGGAATAGAAGGTTTTGGTTACGATCCTATTTTTCAACCTGAAGGTTTTCAACAATCATTTGCTGAAATGAATTCTGAAGAAAAAAACAAAATTTCACACAGAGGTTTGGCGATTGAAAAATTAGTGGCCTTTTTAACCAATTATGTTTATTGAAAAATAAAAAACCGAATTTAATTTATTGATTCATACCATTTAATGAACCTACCAATATACAAAAAACACTTTTTACTGTTGTCAGTTTTACTGATACTGCTGTTTTTTGTAAACATCAGTTTGGGGTCAGTTGCGATTCCTTTTCAAGATATTTTTAGTGTTTTAGTAGGGGGAAATAGTTCAAAAGAAAGTTGGGAAATCATCATTCTGAATTTTCGAATTCCAAAAGCAATTACGGCTATTTTGGTTGGCTCAGGTTTATCAGTATGTGGTTTGTTAATGCAAACTTTATTTCGCAATCCATTAGCGGGACCGTTTGTTCTGGGAATTTCTTCAGGAGCAAGTTTGGGAGTTGCTTTGTTGTTGATAGGGTCAAGTCTTTTTGGTGGAGTCTTACTTTCAGAAACATTCACACATTGGACGTTGCCAATTGCAGCAAGTTTGGGTGCTTTTTTAGTACTATCTGCAGTTATTATTACTGCCAATAGCGTAAGAAATACCATGTCAATATTAATTATTGGTTTGATGTTTGGTAGTTTCGCCTCTGCTATTATTAGTGTATTGTCTTATTTTAGTGAGGCAACAAAATTGCAACAATTTCTTTTTTGGAGTTTTGGAAGTTTAGGAAATTTAAGTTGGAATGAATTGCTTGTTTTGGGTGTATTTTATGTAATTGCCATGTGCGGAATTTTTCCAATTTTAAAATCATTAAATAGCTTACTTTTAGGGGAAAACTATGCGAAAAGCTTAGGGATTTCGATTCAAAAAAGCAGAAATATCATTTTAGTAATCACAAGTTTACTGACAGGAATTATTACTGCATTTTCAGGTCCAATTGCTTTTGTCGGCTTGGCTGTACCTCACTTAGCACGCATGTTTTTCACCACATCTAATCACAAAATATTAGTACCCGCAAGTGCAATCATTGGCGCAATCGTTTTACTCATTTGCGATAGCATTGCTCAATTACCAACTAGCGATTATACACTTCCAATTAATGCTATCACCTCAATTTTTGGGGCTCCTGTAGTGATTTGGTTACTCATCAGAAAAAAGAAACTTTTTGTGTAAGATGCAACAACAAGAAACCCAACATATTTTAGTTACTGAAGATTTATCAATAGGATATAGCTCAAAAAAAAATATAAAAATCGTAGCTGAAAAAATTCAATTACAGTTAAAAAAAGGAACGTTTGTATCATTATTAGGAAAAAATGGCATTGGAAAATCGACCTTACTAAGAACTTTATCAAACGTTCAAAAACCATTACAAGGCAATATCTACATTAATCAAAAAAACGTAAAACAATTTAACAGTAATCAATTGGCAACTTGCATCAGTTTGGTGCTTACAGAACGTTTACCAGAAAGTCAATTAAGTGTTTTTGAGTTAGTTGCACTTGGCAGACAACCTTATACTAATTGGGTTGATCATTTAACTACTTTTGATATCGAAAAGATTAATACTGCAATGGAATTGACAGAAATTACTCATTTAGCGTCACAATACTATTATGAATTGAGTGATGGACAATTTCAGCGTGTATTAATTGCAAGGGCACTTGCACAAGATACCTCTTTGATTATTTTAGATGAACCTACTGCACATTTAGATTTGCATCATACCCTTCAAATATTTAGAGTTTTAAAAAAGTTGGTTACCGAAACTTCAAAAACTATTTTAATATCTACACACGAAGTCAATTTAGCCATTAAATTTTCTGATGAAATAGCTTTGATGAATGAAAATTCATTTTATAAAGACACGTCTGATAAACTGATAGAGAACAATCTTTTTGATTCACTTTTTTTAGATGAGATGATTCATTTTGATAAAAATTTACGGCAATTTATAATTAAATAAGGATAGGTCATCTTTAGGAAAATTACTTTTAAAAATAATCTTTATAAACTCATTTTTTAATAGATTATAACGTTAATAGCTCTTTTTTTAAAAAAATTTATGAAAATCAGTATACTTAGATAAAATTTCTATAAATTTAAATAACAAGGAATTAAAAAAAATTATAAATATCAAAAATTATTTATATTTGATATTTGGCTTTATTACATATAAATTATTATAAATACATTTTTATTTATTTTTATTGATTTATTACCAATTTTAAAATAAATATTAAGATATATTAATAATATTTTAACAAATTAAAATAAATTAGTTTTTTATTTTTGATTGTTAAAAGTAAGATAACTAATGCACAATAAATATGAAAAAATTAGGAATTATTTGTTTGATTTTTTTTGCAGGAAGCGCCTTTGCTCAGCAGCGTATAACTGGGCCTGAGGCTAAAAATACAAACGTTTGGGAATTAAAAAAAACTGCTACAATGCTAACTATGAAAGGTGTTACAACTCCTTTATTAAAATCTCCAGAACTTAAAAATTTAAGTGTTTGGCAGAGACCAACTACATCTGATGTAAAAGTATCTATAGGAAACCGTAAAATGCATGATTTGCAAGGACCAAAAAGAAAAAACTTTAATACTTGGCAGAAATAAGATCTAAAAGAGTTGCGAAAGCAGCTTTTTTTTTAAAAAAAAAGTTATTAGAAAAATGCATTGATCGTCTAATGTTACACATCAGTAATTAATAAATTTTGTGATAGAAAAATTGAAACTACAGAACATTTAAACAATAGAAACTTTTTTCCTACATTTGAAAAATAATAAAAAATTTATAAAAATTTCATTTATGAAAAAAATACTCTTTCTTGCTGGCGCCTTAGCAATTTATGCCTGCGGAGCCAACAAAAACACTGCTGAGGACAGCAACATAGACCAAGCAGCCAAATATGCATCAACTATTACTGCTAAAGAATTAGGAACCCACCTTTTTACCTACGCTTCAGACGATTTTGAAGGAAGAAACACTGGTGAACCTGGACAAAAAAAGGCAGTTGAATACCTAAAAAACTTTTATGTAAGTCAAGGAATTCCCTCACCTATTTCAAGTGATGATTATTTCCAAGAAGTTCCTGCAGATTTTTTAAACAAACGAAAAAGACAAGTTTCTTTAAAAGACTCAGAAAATGTAGTTGCTTTTATCAAAGGTTCTGAAAAACCAGATGAAATTATTGTTATCTCAGCTCACCTAGATCACGAAGGTATAAAAGATGGCGAAATATACAATGGCGCAGATGATGATGGATCAGGAACTGTAGCTTTATTAGAAATTGCGCAAGCATTTCAAATGGCCGTAAAAGCAGGCAAAGGCCCTAAGCGTTCTGTCCTATTTTTACATGTTACTGGTGAAGAAAAAGGCTTGTTAGGATCTCAATATTATACTGAAAATCCAATTTTCCCATTAGCAAATACGGTGTGTAATTTAAATATTGATATGGTAGGACGTATTGATGATCGTCATAAATCAGATCCAAATTATGTTTATTTAATTGGTTCAGACAAATTAAGCACTGAATTGCATACTTTATCAGAAGATATCAATAATAAATACACAAAAATTAATTTGGATTATAAATACAATGACGAAAACGATCCGAACCGTTTTTACTATCGTTCTGATCATTATAACTTTGCAAAACACAATATTCCAATTATTTTTTACTTTAACGGTACCCATGAAGATTATCACAGACCAACAGATACTCCTGACAAAATCAATTATGAATTGTTAGAAAATAGAGCACGATTGGTATTTCATACTGCATGGGAGGTTGCCAATAAAGAAACCAGAATTATTGCAGATAAAGCAGTTAAAAAATAGATGTAAATTTTTTCAGACTTTCTTTAATACATTAAAAAAACCGAGTATTTACTCGGTTTTTTTATTTAAATATTTAGTCTTCTTTTGATTCTCTCATCTTACCAAAAAGACGGTTAATTTTTCCGTAAATAAACTGATTGGTTTTTACATAATTCAATGCAATTACACAAACAACCAACCAAAATGATAAAGCCCCAATAACAGCCTCCCAAGGCTGAAGTGTTTTGCCTATCAATCTATTCAACCCTAAGCCCGTAAAACTTCCATAGATTATTATGAAATGAATTACATAAATTGAAAGTGTTTTTTGTCCAATTTTTAAAATTAAAGAATGTTTTAAATAGGCTTCTAGTAGATAAAAAAGGGCAAATAACATAAAAACATCTCCCAATCTTTTAAACAAATAATTAAAACCTGCACTTAACTTAATAATTTCTAAATCAGTAATTCTATGTAAAAAATATAAAAACGAAGTAGAATGGTTAATTAAAAAAAATCCGATGATAAACAAACTTGTTATAACCGTCTTTTTAAAAGTATTACGCTCTAAATATTTGTAAAATATAGTAGCTAAAAATCCACCATAAGCTACATAACCAAACCAAGGTAAAATCGTAAAAACAGATTTGTTGGTTTTGGTCATATAATTGGCAATGGCAATTGGTAAATTATTGATTTCCAAATTTCGATACCAAGGCTCGGTAATAAAAATAACTGTTCCAAGAATAAACAAAAGTATTGAAAATATCAGTGTTTTTTTAAAAGTAAAGACATACAATAAAACAACCATGATTAAAGACAAACCTATACACTGCAATACATCTACTGCCAACCAAGCTGTACCCAAATCACCGTAAAATATTTGAAATAATGGAATTCTTAGTAAATATCCAATGCCAATAAGCATAAATCCTCTGATTATTCCTTTTTTTATTCGGAAGTTTAATTCGCCTTTTTGTTTGGCTTTAAGCATTAAATAAGTAAATATTAAACCTGAAATAGTAAAAAAAGTTGGAGCTGTGATTCCTCTAAAATAAGACCATATTCTAAAAGCAGTATAATCATCATTTCTAAATTGAGGATCTAATAATGTATCTACAAAATGACCTTGCAGCATCATTAAAATAGCAATAGCGCGAACGATATCAATAAAATAAAGGCGAGTTTGTTTCAAAGTTTATATTGTTGTTTGTTGCGAAAATAAGAGATATTTTTTTAAATTAGTTATAGCAAGCCATATTTTCAATCAAATTCAAATCAAACTAATTTTTAGTAACTTTAATTTGATTGTACATTATTGTATTTTTTTTAATGTTTTTACTTAAAAACTTTGCCATGATTAAGTTTCTAAATATGGTAAAAAATCATTTTGCCAATTACCATAGTCAGTATTTTTAGCATTTTATTCCTTATGATCTTAACAGAAGCTTTATACATGAAATATAAATAACACAATTTATTTAGCAGTTTTTATATTTCTATAGTAGCTTCTGTAGCTATTGGCATTTGGATTTTTTTAGTAATAGTTTACTTCAAAAAATTACATATAAAAATTGTTTTACTCTCGAAAATTGGAATAGTATTCCTATTGTTTTAAAATTTTTCATATCAAAATTCAAAAACTATCCTCCAATTTGAAACAAATAATCCTTTTGTATTAGGGAGGCTTATTTATCTAATGAACCCATACTCAATCTCATTAAAAAAAGGGGATTTTTTAGTGAAAAAGTGTTTGTTAAATATACCAAATCATATTCATTTTATCTCTTCTTACAAATGTAAGAAAATGATATAAAAATAGAAATTAGTCAGCATTGAATACAAACTACCACAGAGACAAGCACTAGAGTGTAATGCAAAAAAATAGGGTATTTTTATAATAAGCATCCAGCTACCTAAAAGTTACTTATCAACAGTAAAGGCATATTGAAAGTTTACTTCATATACATCTTGTAAAATATAGATTATCAGTGGTTTAAAAAATATTAAATTATTCGTATTGCGCCATTTCATCATCATAAAACTGAGATGCTTGCTCAATTAATGATGGTAATTCGTTGGCAATATCTTCTTCATTTTCTTCTGATAAATCTTCGAACCATTCTATTTCATCATCTTTCAAATTGATTACAAAACGTGGGAATTCGGTGTGCAACACAAAAATATCCTCTGGAAATTGACTGTTGTCAGCCAATAAAAATTTAGGTAAGTTCATATTTCTTTGCGATAAGTTTTAAAGTTAAAGAATTAAATCTAATGAATAATAAAATAGAGGCTGTTGTCAATCCCGCTAATAACCCTAGCCAAATACCTAAACTTCCTAAAGCAGCCTCTTTTCCAAGAAAATACGAAATTGGAAAACCAACAATCCAATAAGAAATAAATGTTATTAGTGTAGGGATTTTTACATCTTGTAAACCGCGTAAAGCTCCTAATATCATTACTTGCGCACTATCTGAAATTTGAAAAATAGCAGCTATCAAAAGTAATTTTGAGGCTATAGTTACAACTTCTAAATTATCTTGATAATTAACTGCATCTTCAAAGTCTACATATATTTTTGGCAAACTTTGGTGGAATATAAAGAAAAAAATTGCAAAAATACTTGCGACAATCAATCCAAAAAATAGAATAGAGAAAGTAATTCTTCTTAACTCAACAAAATTCTGCAATCCTTTTTGATTGCCAACACGAATCATGGCAGCTACACTAAAGCCAATCGCAACCATAAATGTCATTGATGCTAGATTGAGTGCAATTTGATTGGCTGCTTGAGGATTTTTACCCAATAAGCCACTCAACCAAACAGCCGTGGTAAAAATAGCTACCTCAAAAAACATTTGCATCGCAGTTAATGTGCCTAATGAAATAATTTTTTGAAACATGGCATTTTCTACGAAAAGTATTTTAATGTCTTTCAAATACTTTCTTGAGCGCTTATTTTTGCGTAAAATGAACCATAAATATGCAACCATTACAATTCTAGAAATTAGTGTACCATAGGCAGCACCAACAATACCCATCTCAGGGAATCCTAATTTTCCAAAAATGAGTACATAATTAAAAAAAATGTTTACAATATTTGCCCATAAAGTGGCATACATTGGATATTTTGTTAAAGACAATCCGTCACTAAATTGTTTGATTCCCTGAAAAATAATCAAAGGTATCAATGAAAAAGCCACCAAGTCTAGATAAGGAAGCGTCAATGCGACCACCTCATCAGGTTGTTGCATATAATGTAAGATTGGTTTTAAAAAAAACAATACCAAAAAGAGTAAAATGCCTAAAACGGTACATAGAATTAATCCATGCTTGTAGGACGATTTTACCAAAGAAGTATTTTCAGCAGCATCTGCTTCCGCTACTAAAGGTGTTATTGCCGTTGAAAAACCAATTCCAATAGACATCGCAACAAACATAAAACTATTGCCTAATGAAACAGCTGCCAACTCTGCCGTACCAAGTTGACCAACCATTATATTGTCTATAAAACCAACGAAAGTATGACCTAACATTCCTAGAATTACAGGAGCAGCTAAATACCAGTTTTTCTTAAATTCAGATGTGTATTGCGAAATATTCAATATTCTAATTTTGAGCTCGTGAAGATACATAATCTGCATAAATTAAAAAGATGCAGAAGTTATAAACCTTTTAACAAAAATATAGATAAATTTAAGTATTTTTGGATTTTTAAAAAATTTAAAATAGCAATGGCAACAATTACATTAAAAGGAAACTCAATAGAAACCATAGGTAACTTACCGAAAATAGGAAGTAAAGCTCCAAATTTTTCACTAGTAGCCTCAGATTTATCTCACAAGACGTTAACAGATTATTCAGGCAAAAAAGTAATTTTAAATATATTTCCAAGTATAGATACAAGCACTTGTGCAACCTCCGTAAGAACCTTTAATAAAAAAGCAGCTACCATTGAAAACACTATAGTTATTTGTGTATCAAGAGATTTACCTTTTGCTCAAACTCGCTTTTGTGGTGCTGAAGGCATTGAAAACGTTCAAGTTTTATCCGATTTTGCTACAGGAAATTTTGGTAAAGATTATGGATTAGAAATTACAACTGGACCTCTTGCGCATTTGCATTCAAGAGCAGTAGTTTTAATTGATGAGCAAGGAAATGTAAGTTATACTGAACAAGTTTCGGATATTGTTGATGAACCTAATTACGAGGCTGCTCTTAAAGCTATTTAAATAATGATTGATACTAATGATAATTTTTTAGTTGGAAGACTTAAAAGTATAAAGTATGCTTTAAGGGGCACCTGGATTTTAATTACCACTGAGGATAGTGTAAAAGTGCAAATGTCTTTTGGAGTCTTAGCAACAATTTTAGGCTTTTATTTTGGAATTTCAGCTACAGAATGGATGATGCAAACTTTAGTAATCGGGCTAATTTTAGTAGCTGAGTCTGCCAATACTGCTATTGAAAAAATCGCAGATTTTGTAAATCCAGATTACCATAAACAAATAGAAGTTATCAAAGACGTTGCTGCTGGAGCACCAAGTTTTGCTGCTTTCACAGCAATTGTAATAAGTGGAATCATTTACATTCCAAGAATCATCTCTATATTTTAAGCAAATAGCAATTTTTTATTTTTAGATTAACTTTCAATGGCTAAAGAGAAAACGGGTATACAAAAAACAGCTGCAAACATTCAAAAAAAATCAGTATTTGCATTTTTAAAATCAAGGCAAACAATCACAATGCTTGCTATTTTTTTTATCTTATTGGCCGTTTTTTTAATTTCTTCATTCATTTCTTTCTTTTTTCATTGGCAGGAAGACCAAAGTACTTTACAACAATTTTTTAATAGAGAAGTTATTGCTAAAAACTTGTTAGGTAAAGTTGGCGCAAACCTAAGCCATTTCTTTATATATCAAGGTCTTGGTGTTGCTGCTTTTACAATTACCTACAAATTATTATACACAGGATATGCAATCCTTTTAAAGAAACCACTTTCAAAGGTGATTATTTCTTGGAATTGGGGATTGATTTCTATGATTTGGATTTCAGTTATTTTGGGTTTTTTACCTGATGATTTTGCTATTTTATCTGGAATTGTAGGAGTTGAAATCAATGAATATTTACAAACGTTTATTGGAAAAACTGGTCTTATTATTGCCCTTATTTTCTTATTTATAAGCTATTTAATTGTTCGATATAAAGTTTCATTTGATGATTATATAGAAAATTTAAAAATAAAATATCAAGAGCGTAGACTTCAAAAAGAGGCTGCACTTGAAAAGCACGCTTTTGAAACATCTCTACAAGAACCAATAAAACAAGAAACTCCTGTTTCAAATACAATTATTTTTGATAACGAAGAAAAATCAACTTTTGAGCGACCTTTAGAAAATTTAAAACCTACAATTTCTAGTTTTTCAGATTTTTCAAAAAAAAATGATTCTGAGATTTCAGTAACTCTAGATGAAGATGAAGATGATGTTAACATTGACATTGAATCTTCCTTAACTTCTAATGACGTTGCTATTGATATAGAAAAAGTGGAAGAAGAAGAACATGAAGTAGAAAATTTATCAAACAAACTTTTAAAAGATTTTGGTGAATTTGATCCAACATTAGAGTTGTCTAACTTTCATTTTCCAACGTTCAACTTACTAAAACAATATAACGAAAGTATTTCGATTGACCCTGATGAATTAGATGCCAACAAAAATAATATTGTTGAAACGCTTAAAAATTACGGAATTGGAATTTCCGAAATAAAAGCTACAGTTGGTCCAACCATTACTTTATATGAAATTGTACCAGATGCGGGAATTAGAATTTCAAAAATCAAAAATTTAGAAGATGATATTGCGCTTTCGTTAGCTGCATTAGGAATCCGTATAATTGCTCCAATACCTGGAAAAGGAACTATTGGTATAGAAGTTCCTAATAAAAGACCCACTGTTGTCTCTATGCTCTCTGCGATTTCATCCAAAAAATTCCAAGAATCACAAATGGAATTGCCAATTGCTTTGGGAAAAACAATTTCTAATGAAACCTTTGTAGTTGATTTAGCAAAAATGCCTCACTTGTTGATGGCAGGTGCTACAGGACAAGGAAAATCTGTAGGATTGAATGCGGTGTTGACATCCCTTTTATATAAAAAACATCCAGCAGAAGTAAAATTTGTATTGGTAGATCCTAAAAAAGTAGAACTTACCTTGTTCAATAAAATTGAACGTCATTATTTGGCCAAATTGCCAGACACTGAAGAAGCAATTATTACTGATACTCATAAGGTTATCAATACGTTAAATTCGTTGTGTATTGAAATGGACAATCGGTATGATTTGTTAAAAGCTGCTATGGTGCGCAACATCAAAGAATACAATGAAAAGTTTAAAAAACGTAAATTAAATCCGAATGAAGGACATCAATTTTTACCATACATTGTATTGGTAATTGATGAATTTGCGGATTTGATTATGACTGCAGGAAAAGAGGTTGAAACGCCTATTGCTCGTTTAGCACAGTTGGCAAGAGCTATTGGAATTCACTTGATTGTTGCCACACAAAGACCCTCAGTAAATGTAATAACAGGGATTATCAAAGCGAACTTTCCATCAAGAATTGCCTTTAGAGTAACTTCTAAAATAGATTCAAGAACCATTTTAGATGCACCAGGTGCTGATCAATTAATTGGACGAGGAGATATGCTGTATTCTGCTGGAAATGAATTGATTCGAATTCAGTGCGCATTTGTTGACACCCCCGAAGTTGAAAAGATAACAGATTATATTGGCTCTCAAAAAGCCTATGCACAAGCCTATCAATTACCCGAATTTGTTGGCGAAGAAGGTGGCACAGGTCTTGATAATAATATCGAAGACAGAGATAAATTATTTAGAGAAGCAGCAGAAATTATCATTACTGCTCAACAAGGCTCAGCTTCTTTATTGCAAAGAAAATTAAAATTAGGGTATAATAGAGCTGGCAGATTGATTGACCAATTAGAAGCTGCAGGAATTGTAGGTCCTTTTGAGGGTAGCAAAGCAAGACAAGTATTAATCTCCGATTTTACGAGTTTAGAACAATTATTAGAAAACGAAAGAAATGAATAATACGATTAAAGTAGGGATGCTTTGCATCTTTTTAATGACAGGCAATGTTGTATTTTCTCAAAATTCAAAAGAAGCAAAAGCATTGCTGGATGAAGTTTCTACAAAAATGACAGCTTATAAAAATATGTTTATTGACTTTAGTCAGACATTAGTTAACGAAGATGCAGGCATAAAATACGGAGATGAACCACCAATAAGAGGAGAAATTGTGATTGCTGGAGAGAAATATCAATTAGAATATTTAGGGAATACTTTTTTATTTGATAGTAAAAATTTACATGTCATCAATCATGATGAGCATGAAATTGCCATCACAAAAGGAGATTTAGATGCAGATGACGGATTTATTTATCCATCAAAATTATTTACATTTTACAAAGAAGGTTACCAATTTAAAATGGGTAAATTGCAAAATATCAATGGAAGAAATGTTCAATTTGTAACCCTTTTTCCTATGGATAGTTCATCAGAAATTGTAAAAGTTGAATTGGGTATTGATGCTAAAACAAAACATATTTACAATCTTATCCAAACAGGATCAAATGGATCTAAAACAACCTTCACCATTACGAAATTTAAAAGTAATGAAGTATTGAGCGATACATTTTTTACGTTTGATAAACAAAAATACTTAGCTAAAAAATATACCATTGATTAGTTGTTTTCAATTAACAGCTAATTAATAGCATTCAACCAAGAAAGAAACTATTTTTGTGCTCGATGAAAATTTTAGACAGATACATTCTTAAGAGTTTCTTAGTTCCTTTTATAGCGACTTTTCTCATCGTGCTTTTTGTTTTGGTAATGCAATTGCTATGGCAAGCTTTTGAAAATATTGCAGGTAAAGGCGTAAGTATTGGCTTTATCCTAAAGTTTTTATACTACACAACTTTAATGATCATTCCACAAGCTTTACCAATTGGTGTACTCCTCTCTTCTATTATGGCGATGGGAAATTTGGGAGAGAATTATGAATTTGCAGCTGCAAAATCGGCAGGAATTTCATTACAACGTTTGGTAAGACCTATTGCAATTCTTGCTTTTTTACTAAGCATTGCCAACTTCTTTTTCTTAAACAACGTTTTTCCATATGCAAAGTTAAAACAAGCAAATTTGTATCTTAATATCAAAATGAAAAAGCCTGCCATGTCTTTAATTCCTGGCAGTTTTAATGCTGATATTCCTGGATATCAAATAAAATTTGATGAAAAATATGGTGAAGAAGAAAATTTGTTAAAAAACGTTTTGATTTATGATTTAAGAGGAGGCAGAGGAAATCAAAAAGTAATCACTGCTGAAAAAGGAAAAGTACTTTCTGAAGAAGGTAGCAGATACATTACACTAGTTTTGAACAACGGAAACTTTTATGAAGAGCATGTAAAGTCAGCAAGAACTCCCGCCAAAAGAAGTAAAATGGCTGCTTCAAGTGCCACTTTTAAGGAGTACGAATTTAATATTGATGTAGGTGATATCTTTGATGACGGAAAGTTAGATTCCATCAATAGCACAGGTAGTCCTATGATGTTTCGTTTAGAAGAATTGAAAGATACAGTTCCTAAATTGAAATATACCTATGATGAAGATATGCAACTAAGAGCGAATAATATTTTTGCTTCCACAGATGCCAAAGAATTGACACAAATTCCTGATTCTTTACAAAATCAAAAATTATCAAAAGTGATATTAGATAATTTTGAATTGAATGAAAAAATTGTAATTCTAAATGCTTCAGTTGCCAAAACCAATCGTTTGTTAAGTACAATCACCAATAATACTGAGATCTTAAAATTTAAAAGAAAAGTTTTAAACCTCTATGAAACAGAATATTACAACAGAGTAGCATTGTCTTTATCATGTGTTATTTTGTTTTTTATTGGGGCGCCATTAGGTTCAATAGTACGAAAAGGCGGCTTTGGAATGCCCATGATTCTAGCCATAGCTGTTTATGTAATCTACCATTTTTCAAATACCTTTGGAAAAGGATTGGCAGAAAACAGTTCGATTACCGCTTTTTTAGGTTCGTGGATTGCTGCAATCATGATGATTCCGATTGCTATTTTATTAACTAATAGAGCGACTAAAGACAAAGGTATATTTAATATCGACACTTTTTTTAAACCCATTACAGAATTTTTTAAAAAATTTATCCCTTCAAAAAAGTAATAATGATACCAAAACATAATACAAAAACGAGCCAACTACATAGCATTGAAGAAGCAATCAATGACATTAGAGATGGAAAAGTAATTATTGTTGTTGATGATGAAAATCGCGAAAATGAAGGAGACTTTTTAGCTGCTGCTGAAAAAGTAACTCCAAAAATGATCAACTTTATGGCGACTTATGGAAGAGGATTGATTTGTGCGCCTTTAACTGAAAATCGTTGTAAAGAATTGGAATTGGGCATGATGGTTAGTAACAATACAGATCCTTTAGAAACAGCTTTTACCATTTCTGTTGATTTGCGTGGAAAAGGAGTTACAACCGGAATTTCTGCATCTGACAGAGCATTGACAATCCAAGCATTGATTGATAAAGATACCAGACCTTTTGATTTGGCAAGACCTGGACATATTTTCCCATTACGCGCTAAAGAGGGTGGCGTTTTAAGAAGAACCGGACACACAGAAGCTGCTATTGATTTTGCACGTTTGGCAGGTTTGCAACCTGCAGGTGTTATTGTAGAAATTATGAATGAGGATGGCACTATGGCACGTTTACCGCAGTTGCTAGAAGTGGCTAAAAAGTTCGATATCAAAATTGTTTCGATTGAGGATTTGGTGGCTTACAGAATGGAACACGATTCCTTGATTGAAAAGAAAGAAGATTTTGAATTTAAAACTCGTTTTGGGAACTTTCGTTTGCGAGCTTACGAGCAGACTACCAATCAACAAATTCATTTGGCTTTGACTAAAGGTTCATGGAAAGCAGATGAAGCGGTATTAACAAGAATCAATTCTACCCTAGTAAACAATGATATATTAGGAACACTCACTAATGATGCTGATAAAAAATTAGACAAAATGTTTCAGGTAATTAATGATGCTGAAAAAGGAGCTATTTTATTTATCAATCAACAAAACCAATCTACCAATTTATTGAAAAGATTAGGAATCGTAAAAGAAAATCAATCAAAAGGCGAACTGAAAGCGCCTGCAATTGCCATGGATCAGAGAGACTTTGGAATTGGTGCACAAATATTGCATGATTTAAACATTAGCAAACTAAAACTGATTTCCAATTCTCCTCAAACCAAAAGAGTAGGTATGATTGGATATGGTTTGGAAATTGTTGAGTATTTAGGATTTGAATAGAATTTTTGTAGAAAATTCAGCTCTCTCCCACTTTACATTTTTAAAACAGAAATACTCGCTACAGAATTGTAATATACGTTTCGCCCAACCAAAACTAATCAGACAATGATTATTTTTTATATATTAAAATTAATAAACTACAGATAGTTTTGCGAAAATGATATCCTTGGCGAAAAATGAATTTCCGCTACAGAATTGACTTCATTTTGTAATCTTGATTCTACAGCAAATTATATTTCGTTCCAAGCTACATTGAAAGGATTTTCTACGGCAACTCCAAAAGTGATTTTTTTA
>Ga0209652_1001791_pt1 | contig 17306 bp, 12 predicted proteins | sample SaaInl74LU_5_DNA_FD_184641 | JGI IMG/M metagenome (GOLD analysis project Ga0209652, IMG submission 184641) | Marine microbial communities from expanding oxygen minimum zones in the Saanich Inlet - ESP_74LU_5_DNA (SPAdes) (version 2) | ecosystem: Environmental > Aquatic > Marine > Intertidal zone...
CGTATCTCTTATCCCGAATCCCGTCTCAACGTCTTCTACCAGAATACTGCATCGCCTCTCCTTTGCCGATACTGTAACTGGCTCCAAAAGTGATGAACCTCCCGCGCTGACCAAAGTCGTACAAATAAAAGTTCTGTTGGTCAATCACACTTTCTCTAATCCGACTAGCGAAGATGTCGCGAATGGCGAAATTGGCAATGAGCTTTCCTTTCCAAAATTTCTTTCTTAAACCAAGATCTGCTGAGGCAAAACCACTTTGTACACCTTGAACATTTCGAACTCTCGATTGATAATCTCCGCTAATCTCTAAATCCATTTCGTGTTTTAATTTGAGTTTGGCGGTGATTCGCGACGACCACTGGTCTCCTCTAAACGAGAAATCTTGATCCTGGAAAAAGCCTCTTCTTTGGAACACCCCAATATTTACATCACCATTAAAAACCAATTTGCGTATGGGTGTGTACTTACCGTTCAACTCAAAGCCCGTTTTCCGGTTACTACCTATATTCATGGGCATGGTAATGTTCACGTTGTCTTCAAAAATCGACACGCGTTCATTCACGTTGGTGGTGTACAGGTGATAAATACTGGTGTTCAAGGAAACCTTTTCAAAAATCATGATTCCAGTGAGCTCGTATGAATCTGCAAACTCTGGCTGGAGTTCTGGGTTTCCTTGTCGGATATTGAAGTTGTTTCTGATGTTGAAGAAAGGGTTCAAATCCCAAAGTCGCGGTCTGAAAATTCTCCGAGAATAACCGGCTTGCACCGAAAACAATTTTGAAAACTTATATGAACTATGGAAAGATGGAAAGAGGTTGTTGTAGTTCTGATTGTTTCGCTCACCTGTATTTTCGAGAAAGGTTTTCAAATCGGTTTGCTCTGTACGTAAGCCCATTTTTACTCCCCACTTTTCGCGCTCATAAGCAGCCGTTCCATAAACCCCTAGCACCTTCTGATCAAACTGAAAGGTATTGGTGAAATCCAGGTTCGGCACAAAACCATCTGCTCCTTCATCAAATACAGCAAACTCATTACCCACATCATTCATGTCATACAAAGCCCCTGTCTCTAGAGTAATTTGCTTGGTGATGGGATTGGTGTAATCAATTTTGAAAGTATAATCGCGCTGAAAGAAGTTGGTCTCCGTTAACTGATCTGGTCGTTCAGCATCTCCAATAATCGACGTTTCAGAGAAAGTTGAAGACAAGTCTTTCCCAAAAAACCTACCCAAGGTGCTAAATAGAAGCACATGGTCTTTATTATTTTTAAACTCGCGCTTGTACTGCAAGTCATACTGGTATTTTGGATTGGTGGCTGATGTTTCCTCGTTCCTTCTCCAACTCTCTTGCACCACATCATCAACAATCAACAAAAAATCTGTTTCAGAGGGCTGCGACTCTACTTCATAGGCAAAACTACCGCTGAGCGTAATTACGTTGCGATCATTGATGTAATAATCAGCACCCAAGGTGGCATTATAAAAGAACTCATTTCTAAACTCCGTGCCCTCACTTCTGATTTCCGTTTGATCTATTCGGTTGAGGTTGCGGCTCTCATTGAAACGCGGAAGCGAACGGTAGCCCGCTCCTAATTGCGTGAAGAAATTGAATTTATCTGTGCGCTGATTTAAACTTAAACCAAAACTGTGGTTGTCTGGAATACCCGTATTAATTGAAATAGACCCGTTGGTTCCCTTTTTTACTTCTTTCTTCAAAACAATATTGATGATTCCACCCGTTCCCTCTGCCTGATAGTTTGAACCCGGATTGGTAATCACTTCAACACTCTCTATTTGATCGGCACCAATACTTCCTAAAGCATTTGATCCTTCATCAGTCAAAACAGACGGTTTCCCATTGATTAAAATCTGAACTCCAGAATTTCCCCTCAAAGAAACTTGTCCCTCAATATTCACATTTACTGAAGGAACGTTATTCAATACCTCTAATGCACTGGCCCCAGAACTACTGATGTCCTTACCTACGTTGAATACGCGTTTGTCTAACTTAAATTCAACCACCGACTTCTCAGCCTCCACCTCTGCTTCATTGAGCATTTCGGTAGCTGGCTCTAGCAAAATTTGCCCCAAGCGAACTACTCCTTCTTCAACTAAAAAATTCTGAAAAACCTGTTCTTGATAGCCAATAAACAAAACGTGGAGTGTCGTGCTTAAAGAGTCTGAACTCAACTGAAACCTCCCCTCATCGTTCGTTGTGGTTCCTTCCAGCGTTAGCCCAGTGTTCAGCGACTTTAATACAACCGTAGCGTAAGGAATGGGCTCATTACTGGCTTTGTCTTTCACCACCCCTCGAAAAGAAACCTCACCGCTTTGAGCAAAACCAAAACCACAAAGAAATGCGAAGAAAGTAATTAGGGAAATGCGCTGCATGTGCTGAATTGATCTCATCATTCAAAATTAAACAATTGCCTCACCTTAAAGTTGACTTTTGGAACTTTATAAACGCCCCAAAAACTTGAATTTCACCAAATCATTGGAGACTTATCGCTTGAAAACTTCAATCTCCTTCTTCACCTTTACCAAATCGGTGAACTTCCCGTTGTAGCGCGTTGCTTTCACCAAGTGATTATCAATCCAATGATAATTACCGCCTCTTGGTTTGCCCATCAATAATCCGTGATACAAGAAACCGTGTTTTTCCAACCAAGCCTCTGTAACGGCTCTGTGTTCTTCCGTTCTACTTGTGAAGAAAGTAATGATGTGTCCTTCTTCATACCACTTATTTAAAGTCTCCAAAGCATCTTCAAAAGGAACACAAGTGGCCATGCGCTCGGGCTGCTCATTAGGAACATCTTCAGTAATGGTACCATCGATATCAATGAGGTAGTTCTTTACGTCTTCAGGCAAAATGGGCGAGGCTTCTAAACCATTCTGATCCTTGATGGATTTGAGTTCTTTCATGAGCTAATTTTGAGTAAAGGTAAGAAGATTATTCAAGCACAACAGGCTTAGTGTCTAAATAACACTTTATTCTGGTTTTAAACGTAAACCACACTCAATCCGGGTTCCAAAACAGGGAGTTTTGAGCTTAACTTTTGCTTTAATTCTCCTCCAGCAAGTTCATTTAAAGCAAAAAAACTCTGCTGCCTTTCTTGAAACACACCTTCGGGAAAAACCATTGAAAACAAGCCTTCAATTTGGCGAATACTCACCTCCTCTTGTTGCTTTATCGCTTTTCGAAATCGTTTTTCTAATCCTTCAAGTTCTTTCTTTTGACGTTGGAGAGCAGCCCTAACAGTGGCATCCAATTGCGGATCAATGCTCAAGGCTTTTTGAATAATACCTTCATACACCTGCTCGAGTTCGCGAGCTGCATCAACAAGACTTACCTCCCCTTTTTGATCGCTCCACTCCGCAATCAATCGCTCCTGGTCGCTGAAAAGATCCTCTAGTTCTAATGAGAGTTTCTCCAATTTTTGCTGAACATTGGACTGAAGAACGAGCACATTATTTCTCAAAATAAGATTAGGAAATGGGGTGCTAAAAGCCTCGAACATGGATTTTAACTGCATCCAATATGCGAGTTCGCCTGGTCCACCGATATAAGCCAAGTTGGGTAAAATGTACTCTTGGTAAAGCGGACGAAGTACGACGTTCGGACTAAATCTCTCGGGATGCTGTTTGAGCTCTTCTAAGATTTCCTCCTTGGTCCATGAGCGCTCTCCTTCAAACTCTACAAATCTGCCCTCAGGGTTTATCTCAATTCTCCTTCTGCTTTTCTCACCAAGATAAAAGAGGTTGATCTCACGAGGATTGATTTGATCTTTATAATTGAGGTCTTTTATTTTCTGGGTGATGCTATTCACCACTGGATAAGACACTTGCTCCATCAATTCACGCTCCATTATTGGGGCGAAGCAAGGCTTTAAATCGCGATCATTACCATCTAAAATCAACAACTCATCGGAAGCGAAGATGTCGTTCACCATTTTGAAATGAAAGTCTGCCAAAGAGTTACTTCCAGACTTCCAATCGTGAAATTGTTGCCTCATTACATGGCCTTCATCCCACTTCAAAACTTCACAAAGCGCTTCAAAAAGAACATCAATCCCAGCTAAGTCCATATCTCCAACTGCCCCTTCCGAAGGTCTGTCCCAATTGATTTTACTACGAAAAGCAGTAGTGTGCTTAATCTCGTCCCAATCGTGATCTTCACTGGCCATCCAATAAATTGGAATCACTTTTAAATTGTGCTCCTCCTCGAGGTGTTGCGCCAATTTAATGCTTGAAATGATCTTGTAGAAGAAGAAAGCCGGACCGGTAAAAAGGTTGAGTTGATGCCCCGTAGTTACAGTAAACACATCATCCTTGCGAAGCAGTTCAATGGTTTTTTTTCTGAATGAACTCAGCCGATTGTTGGATTCATACCTTTTGATCAAAGCATTAATCAAAACATCTCTACGGTCTTGTGGAAACATGCGATCTTGAGCCAAAGCACGCCAATCAAAGGCGTTGGGCAGTTGATTAACAAAGCTACCCAGTTCAGGTTTAGCGTCTATGTAATCTTGAATAAGCTCTGGTATTAAGCCCAAATTGCGATGCTCCAAGTGTTTCATTTCCATGAAGCGAAATTAGGGAGAAGACTTGAATTGCCCGATTTATTTAATCAGATTAACAGTGCCCGTGAAAGTGGTCAATTTATCCTGATCTTGGAGATCATTGTTGATATAGCTGATTTCCCAGACGTACATATCAATATTGGCTTCTTTTCCTTCATTGCATTTACCGTTCCAACCTCGATTGATATCATCGGTTTCAAACACAAGTTGTCCCCATTTATTGAAAACACGAAGCGTGAATTGATCGATTTCAGAACTAATTGGTAGGAAAACATCGTTGTCTCCATCACCATTAGGCGTAAAGGCATTAGGAATAAAAAAGTGATCGGGATCAATGTATTCAAGTGTTTCAGGTGTTTTTTCTTCACTCTTAGGGTCGCTGTCAGAAACAAAACCTTCGTCCAACTCTTGAATTTCAAATTGGTCCACAAAGTAATAGGCCAAAGCTGCATTTGAACCTTCCATGTTCACGATGCTTTTATCTGAATCATCACCAAATAAGCCAAGCGTAAAATGCGTGAAGTTATCTGTAGCGGTAAAAGCAAAGGAAATTGAGGTCCAATTTCTATCGTAAATCACGTTTTGTTTCACGAAGTCGGGAACCGCATTGATTGGCGAGGTTCCAATTTGAATTGGTTCTGAAGTTGAGAAACACACACCCAAATCACTACAAGCTAGTCCGGCAGAAGAAGCTGCTGTTCGTTCACCATTCGTAATGTAAAAACTCAATTGGTACTTTTTCCCAAGTTCAAGGGGAGTTGCCAATTCGTTAACGATGTATTCTCTATAATTTGTTCCTTTCACCCCACTAGCAACAAAGCCCATAATGGCGTTTCCTTCATGAGGAGAAACCATGGCCAGTGGTGTTTCTGGTAAGTCTCCGCCTAAGCTTCCATTCAAATGGTAGTAATCTGGACTAGCGTCAATAGAACTTGCGTTCGACCAAGCCTCTACCAAAGACCATTCACCTGTGCTGCTCGGCAAGCCTGTATTCAATTCAAAACCTCCATTAGCCACTTGTGAAAAGCAAGAAGAACTAAAGAGTACTGCAATGAAAATCAATGATATGCGGGCTTGTAGGCTCATAAGAGTAAAAATAACAATTCTGGGATGATTTACAAGGGATTTCTGCATGAAAATGCATTTTAAAGTGCCCCTGAATTTCAAAGAAAACCAGTCTTTTAAAAAGCAGACAAAATAAGAAGGGGACACCGTTGTGTCCCCTTCTACCTTAACCAAAACAACTAATTAAAATTCTTAAATCGGTTCCTTGCAGGGATCCTTATGAAAGAATTCAACTAAACTCTCAATAATAAGACGCTTAAGAGGGGGGAATTGTTGTGTACTCGGCTTATAAAAATATGTTAAAGCCAAATTGAATGCGGGAAGACCAAGTGGTCCATGTGAAATTTTGAGCACTTGAATCAACAAGCAAGCTTGGGGTTTCCCCCACGTACCGGATGCTATAAGCAAAGCTGTCATTAGAATTCCTCCGAACTGCTCCAAACTGGACTTGACCGTTCACCCAATTGTTTTTAGTAATGTAGGTCTCGGCTTCAATAAACGCAGTTGTTTTCGGTTCATCTAGAAACAAAACAGAAGGTTGTTCAAGGGCGACTTGCCGACCATAAACCACAGCCAGGCCGATATCCCAGGTCCATTTAGCTTTTCTATTGTAGTAAGGCTTTTGGTACCTCACTCCTAGGGGAACGTGAATGGAGCTCAACACTAAATCGTTCCGGTTTATGGCTAAATCGATGGTGTCGTTTTCAAGCACCGTAATACCGCCAATCTCATACCGAAGTTCTAGTATTTGGCTGAGTTCGTTCTCTCCAAAGCTTTGAAAAAAGGCTAGGCTATCATCCAGCCCTTGATCATCAAAAATTCGATTCTGATAGTTTGCTCTATTGAAGTGAATTCCAGTAAAAAGCCACCAGTCTGGTTTTATTTCAAGTTCAAACCGACTTCCAAAGCCCAGAACTGCTCCTGATCTTGTGGCATTTCCCGTGAGTTCATTCACGCTTTTCGAATTCGGCTTGTCTAGGCTCGATCTTGTGAGTCCGACTTCTGGAAAGAAACCGAGAATTTTCTCCTGCTTTTCCCACCACGATGTTTTGTTTGGTTCTTCTTCTTGACCAAGCGTATCCACCTCAACAATCCGCTGAACAATGAGTGTTGTTTGATCGATGATAATGGTATCAGCAAGGGCCTTTACACTCGAAGGAGCGAAAAAACAAAGGAGCAAAGCACATACTACTGCTTTGCTCCGAATATGATTTATAAAGGTCTTTTTCATTCGCGATGGTTGCTAAAAATAAACCAATCTCGCTGAATAGTCTTTATTACTTTACTTTTTGTTTCGATTTCAAGGTAATTCCCGTTTCCTTCGCTCCTGTTTTCGCTTGGTCTAAAATACCTTGAGCATTGTCAACACTTGGCACTTCTGTTTTTTCTGCGCTTGAAGCAGCTAGTTCTTCAATGGCATTTGCAAAATTCAAGTTCTGATCTCTTTGAAGGTCTTTTTCGAGAATCACCTCATGTCTTACCTGAACTTGAGCCAAATTAATTGCTAAAGTACGAGCGTTTTTCTTGCTGTTGTTCGCAGATGAGGCATTGGACTTTGATTGATTTACAAGACCACGCTGATGTGAATTCAATTGAGAAGCAAGCTTCTGAATTTTCAAACTCGAATCATCATCGTCCAGATTTTCCTCCTCATTTAAACTCAAATGTTCTTGCGTCTTTTCCATCGCTGCTAAAGACAAATCTTTCTCTTTTGGGGTAAATGAAAGCGCTGAGCTTTCTCCTCCTTCGTTGGCAAAGAGACTGAAAGCTAGTCCTACTGCAATAAGGGCAGAAAGGGTATAAACGTTCAGGCTCGTCCACGAGAAGTACCAGAACCCACCTTTGTTCATTTTCCTATGAACGGCGGCAAGTGTTCCTGCTGGGGCTGGTGCTTCGTACTGGGCAAATGCCTCGCGGTACGTTTCAAACAATGGGTCTTCGTGACGTTTCATTCTCACAAGTTTATCTTACTCAACTCTTGCAACTCGCGCTGCAAATATTTCTTTGCTCTTGAGAGTTGCGACTTCGATGTGTTGATATCGATGTTGAGCTCTTCAGCAATTTCTTTGTGCTTATATCCTTCAATCACATACATGTTGAAGACAATTCTGTACCCATCTGGCAAATTATTGATGGTGCTCATCAACTCTTCTTTGGTATACTCATCAACTCCAAAAGGAGCGTCGGTAGTGCGGGCTTGAGGCACATCCTCAATGTCGTGATGATAAGCGTGCTTTAAGTTTTTCCGATAGTGTGTAATCGCTGTATTAACCATAATCCTGCGAATCCACCCTTCGAAAGAATTGTTGATGGTATAGCTGTCGATGTTCTTATAAATCTTCACCCAACCTTCCTGCAGCACGTCTTCTGCATCAAATCCGTTCTTCGTATACCTCAAGGCCACTCCATAGAGCATGTTTCCATACTTTTTATATAGGGCATCCTGGTGTTTCCTGCTTTGCTTTTTACAGCCTTCTATGAGTTCCTCCAGTGTGTACATTTGGTATAATCGAATATAAGACTAAGCAGCGTGAAAAAAGGTTGCATTTAAATGACATACTAGTGCTTCATCATCACAAAAAGTAAGAAATGGCCAGCATGAATAGCGACAAAATTGCTTTGTTCTGTGGGGAATTGGATGTGAAAACGGAAAGAATAAAATGCTACAAGAAATCTTCCTTACTCATGTTCAACCACTCAAGGGTGGAGTTACAAAAGATGTCTTCCACCGTGCTTTCTGGCAAGTTCATCTCAGTAATGAAGTGACCGATTTCAAGGTCGCCAAGAGGAAATGGGTAATCTGAACCTAGACATACTTTTTTCGAACCTTGCATTTCCAATACGTACTCTAACATTCTGGCGTCGTGCGTAATGCAGTCGGTCCAAAATTTCCCAAGATAATCTCTCGGGTTGATTGGGTTATCGATAGCGACGAGATCTGGACGGCAATTAAAACCGTGTTCTACTCTCCCGATGGTGGCCAAAAACGAGCCACTCGCATGTGAGAAGTTGAACCTTACTTTCGGGTATTTTTCAAGGATTCCTCCAAAGATCAAAGAACAGATTGCTCTTGAAGTTTCAGCGGGCATTCCTACCAACCACGGTAGCCAATACTTTTCCATCTGTGATTTCCCCATCATGTTCCAAGGGTGAATCATGATGGCCAAGTCCAAACGTTCGCAGGCTTCCCAAATGGGATAAAACTGGGGTTCATTTAGGTTTTTGTCGTTGATGTTAGACCCAATTTGAATCCCCTTTAAACCTAAGGTCTTCATGCGCTCCAACTCCTTCACTGCGAGTTCAGCATCCTGCATTGGAACGGTTCCAAGGCCCACGTAATTCTTTGGGTATTTGTTGCAAATTTCTGCGATGTGATCATTCAGGAACATGGAAACCTCCAAACAATCCAAAGGCTTCGCGTCGTACGAGAACATCACAGGAATGGTGCAAATTACTTGTACTTGGGTATCAAACTTTTGGTAATCGCTAATGCGCAGTTCAGGATCCCAGCAGTTTTGCTCAATTTCTCGGAAAAACCTTCCCCCTTGCATCATTCGTGCAAACCCCGGTCTATGGTGCTCTAAATGAATAAAGTTTCCATATCCAAATTGCTCTGTCCATCTTGGAAGCTTCTCTGGAATGATGTGGGTGTGCATGTCGATTTTTAGCATGGGAATGGGCTTTGTGGCGAAAATAAGAAATGTGAGCGAGCTATTTTTTCTGAACGCGTTTGAGATCTAACATGTTTACTGGATTTGTTGGAAAATCAAGCACGTCTTTGGACACAAAGTGCGATACTTGGTCGTAAAACAAAGGAATCACGGGAGAACTGCTCATCACCAAACTGTCTAATTTGCGGTAAGCCCTCTCGCGCTCTTGCAAAGGCATGAGCGATGAAGCCTCAAACAAGGAGTCAAATTCTAGGCTTTTGAAATGCGTGTAATTTGGTCCGTCTGGACAAAAGTTCTTGCTGTGAAACAAGCCCAAGAAATTCTCGGCATCGGGATAATCTGCGAGCCATGATTTTCTGAACATCATCAATTGTGACTTGGCTACTTTTTCTCGATGAGCTGATCCCGCCAAGACGTCAATCTCGACGTTTAAACCAATTTTCTGCCAAGCGTGTTGAAGGTATTCGCACAGATCAACATAGTCTGATGTGCTTGAGATTGTTATTGGGGGTATTCCTTCTCCCTCAGGATAATTGGCTTCACGAAGCAAATCTTTTGCCTTTTGAAGATCGTAGTTCACGCCATAATTGGCAGATTCCACGTAACCGGGCAGTCCTTTCGGAATAAAACCATGCCCCGCTTCCACCACGGCATTGTTTCTCAGATACCTCACCATGAGCTCACGATCGAAGGAATAGTTCAAAGCTTGCCTTACCAGAGGATTCAACAAGGGGTGCCCTTGCATTTCTGAAGCTGTTTCATCAACTAGAATACCGATATAGTCTGTTTTCAAAAAAGGCGTGCGCTGAAAATTCAATCGCTCATGAAATTCTTTATTCAGTTCACCATTTGGGGTGAGTAACTCGTCTTTGTAGGCTGGATGAATTCCCGACATAAAATCGTACTCTCCCTTCACCAAGCCCATAAACTCAGCACTCATGTCGCGCACAAACTCAATTTTAATGGCATCAAGGTAAGGAAGCGCTTCGTTGTTTTCATCTCTTTGCCAAAAGGAGGTGTTTTTATGAAAAACCAAGGCTACATTTTCAAGCCAAAAGGCGAGTTTAAACGGACCGCATCCAACGGCCTTCGAACGAAAATCAGCTCCTGTGGCTTCCACCACTTCTTGAGGCACAACATTACAGTACTGCATGCTGAGCATTGATAAAAACGGAGCAAAAGGGGCCTTTAGGTGAATGTTAAAAGTACTGTCATTCACCACTTCAAAACCACCTTTGCATTCGAAATCAACCTGATTAAAAATCCATTTCCCGGGAGATGCGGTTTTCTCATCTACGATACGCGAAAAGCTGTATTTAAAATCGCTTGCGGTAACTTTTCGGGTTGAATCTGGAGTTCCAAAATGAATGGAAGGGTGAAAATACACCTCGCTTCGAAGTTGAAAACTGTAATGTTTACCTGTGCTGTCGATGGTCCACGATTTGGCAATCAGTGGTTGTACTTCGAGCTCGTCGTTCAACTCCACCAAACCGTCGAAAAGTTGATTCACGGCCCACATGTTTTCGAGGTTTCGGGCAAAAGCGGGGTCTAAACTGCTTATCCCGTTGCTTTCGTTGTAGTGAAATACCTTTTTTTCCTCTTCTGAGGCCACAGTACCACAAGCAAAAAAGGCCATCATAAGGACAGCCAATAAGGTATAAGTGGGTACTTTATGTTGAATCGAATGAAACGCTTTACCTGCCTTTTGGGATTTCATCCGCTAAAAATAGACAAGCTAAATTGGATTAAAACCTTTGCCTTGAAAAAATGCTGAGGCTTTTTATTTCTAAGAGATGCTTATTTTGATTCCATAACACCACGAAGCTCTTCGGTACGTGCCGGATTGTAGTATTTATCGGGTCTTTTAGCGCCATTTTCAGCAAAGCGCTGCCATGTTCCAATTTTAATACCTAGGTCGTATAAACCTTTTGATTCGATGCTTCCATTGGGGTAAAAGAAAACGAATTCGCCATGTTCCACGAGCTTTCCTTTAGAAAACATGTAGTTTCCGGTGAATCGCAGTCGTTTTTCGAGATCAAAAACTTCGGCCACAAAAAGCGTATCGTTCACGCGAACTAATCTTCGATGATATCTGGCTTGATCTGGACTGGCTTTCTCCAATTTTGAATCGAGGCAATCTTGAGCTTGAACTCCCATTCCAAGAGAGAAAAAGAGTGCAGTTAAAACAAAAATGGTCAGCTTCGGGTTTTTCATATTGAAGTTCTTATACCTCATCACTTACGTACCTTTCTCAATAAGGTTTCTTTTTGTTAAAAGATTGCCTTTAGGAAGCTGCTCTTTATACCTTTGCCGCATGATTCGCCCCTCGATTTTGTTCATTTTTATTCTCCTGTCGAGCGCCCTTTTTGGGGGTGATTTGGCGAGTGGGAAATTCACACTTAGTGGTGAAATCAGAGATAAAATGGATGGTGAGACGATTGTTGGAGCGAACATCTACGTGCAAGAATTGCAAAAAGGTGTTTCTAGTAATGCCTTTGGTTTCTATTCGCTCACACTACCAGAAGGAAATTATACCATTGAGTACAGCTTCATCGGTTATCAGAAGATTGTCAAGAAAGTAGCACTCACTGAAGATTTAAAAATCAGCGTTCAATTAGAGCTGAGCGTCATTATGGGTCCGGAAGTTGAAGTCGTAGGCGAACGAAGCGACCACACCGAAAGCACTGATATTGGACGGGTTGAATTGGAGGTTGACGCCATTAAGAAGTTACCTGCTTTCATGGGCGAAGTGGACATTTTGAAAACGATTCAATTTCTTCCAGGAATTCAAAGTGCGTCTGAGGGAAATTCTGGCTTCTACGTGCGTGGAGGAGGTCCAGACCAAAACCTGATACTGCTCGACAATGCCACCGTTTACAATGCTTCCCACCTCTTCGGTTTTTTCTCTGTTTTCAACGCTGATGCGATTAAAAACATTGAGGTGATTAAGGGCGGAATGCCGGCACAATATGGCGGTCGTGTTGCCTCAGTTCTCGACATCACTCTAAAAGAAGGAAATAAAAAAGAATACACCTTCGAAGGTGGAATAGGCCTCATCAGCTCTCGCTTCACGGCTCAAGGACCGATTAAAAAAGACACCTCTTCATTCATTGTTTCAGGAAGGAGAACATACATCGATCTATTAGTTCGTCCTTTCATTTCGGAAGAAAGCAATTTCAGTGGTTCGGGCTACTACTTTTACGACCTGAACATGAAATTGAGTCACCGTTTTTCAGACAAAGACCAGGTTTATTTGAGTGGTTATTTTGGTCAGGACGTGTTCGGTTTCCGGAGTCAAACAGCCGGTTTTGAAACAGCTATTCCTTGGGGTAATGCCATTGCTTCTTTGAAGTGGAATCACTTGTTCTCTGATAAGTTCTTCATGAGCACCATGGCTTCTTTTTCTGATTACAACTTTGCTTTTGAGGCGACCCAAGAGGATTTTAGTTTCAGTCTTCAAAGTGGTATCCGAGATTGGGGAGGAAAGGTGATGTTCAATTACTACCCTTCCATCAACCATGAAATAACGGGCGGAATTGACTACGTTTTTCACAAATTCACCCCAGGAACACTAACGGCCAACAGCGGTGAAACCAGTTTTGATTTGGGCGATGAAGAAATCAACTTCAGCCACGAAGGCGGTGTTTTTATTCAAGACGAATTTGAATTGGGTGAACGCTGGAAGTTCAATGCTGGATTGAGGTACGCTTACTTTGCACAAGTTGGTCCGTTTACCCGCTTCATCCCAAACCCTGGAAACGATAACCTCAGCAGCCCACTGCCCGATGAAATTGTAGAATATGGCAAGGGCGATGTGGTTCAAGTGTATGATGGTTGGGAACCGCGTTTTAATTTCCGTTACAAGTTGAATGGGAAATCGTCCATCAAAGGGGGCTACACGCACAATTACCAGTTCATCCACTTAGCGAGCCTCTCTCCTACTTCACTGCCTACAGATATTTGGTTGCCGAGTTCTGAGTTGATCAGACCGCAATTTGGCCAACAGGGTTCTATTGGGTATTTCACTGATTTGAAAGAGAACCAATACGAGGCTTCTGTAGAGGCCTACTACAAAACCATGGAGAACTTGGTGGAATACAAAGACGGTGTTGCTCCTGAAGACAATGTGGGAACGAATGTAGACAACAACCTCACCTTTGGGGATGGAACGTCTTATGGTTTGGAGTTCTTTTTAAAGAAGAAAACCGGTCGCTTGAACGGATGGGTAGGCTACACTTGGAGTAAAACCGACCGGGTATTTGAAGCCATCAATGATGGTAGGGCTTTTCCGGCAAAGTTTGACCGTAGGCACGATTTAAGTGTTGTTTTGAGCTACAACTTAAGTGAAAAATGGACCCTTGGTGCTGCTTTCGTTTATGCTACAGGAAATGCCATCACCCTTCCAGAGAGCATTTTCTTTGTTGAGAATAATGTGCTTTTCAATTATGGCGACCGGAACTCATTCAGAATGGCGCCTTATCATCGAGCCGACATCTCCGCCACCTATGTGCCTAGTCCGTACAAAAGTGTTACCGATGCCGCTACGGGAGAAGTTGTTCAAGAACTCCGCAAGCTGCAATCGAGTTGGAGTTTCTCGATTTACAATTTGTATAATAGGATGAACCCATATTTCATCTACTTTGGTACCGACGGAGGTTTAGCCTCTGGAAATTTGTCGCTACAAGCTTATCAAGTAAGTTTGTTCCCCATTTTGCCTTCGGTAACTTGGAACTTTAATTTTTAGCCTTGAAAGCACTCAAAAGTCTTAACGTATACCTGTGGAAGTACAAATGGAGCATCCTTCTTGGACTGTTCTTTATTGTGTTAACCAATCTTTTTGCCGTGTACACACCAAAATTGATTGGAGATGGGGTAGACATGCTGAAGGAAGCCAGAGACCTGATATACGAGCCCATGAATGAGGCAAAATCCGCTGCTCTTGAAGCAGGTGAGGAATTCGATCGGGATGCTTTTTTAGTTGGTAAAACCATCAAGATCCCCAAAAGTATTCAATGGCTTTCAGATTCGTTGGGATTGGATGTGAGTGTAGCTCAGAACATCAACAATTACGACACTTTAAGCGAAGCATTAATTTTCATGGCCTTTCTTTTGGCGATGATCTACATCGCGATTTACTTAATCAAAGGTGTTTTCCTTTTCTTCACCCGCCAAACCATCATTGTGATGTCTCGTTTGATTGAGTTTGATTTGAAAAATGCCATTTTCGATCAATATCAACGGCTCAGTTTGGGCTTTTATAAGCGCAACAATACGGGCGACTTGATGAATCGAATCAGTGAAGACGTGAGCAAGGTGCGCATGTATCTTGGTCCGGCCGTCATGTACACCTTAAACTTGGGTGTTCTCATTGTTTTAGTCGTATATGAAATGGTGAGTATAGATCTTGAGCTTACGTTGTATTCGCTGCTTCCTTTGCCCTTTATGTCTATGGGCATCTATTATGTCAGTTCGATCATCAACAAGCGTTCAGACGCTGTTCAGTTTCAACAAAGCAAGCTAAGTACCATTGTTCAAGAAACGATGTCGGGAATTCGAGTCTTAAAGGCGTATCACCGAGAAGAATATAGCACCCAAAATTTTCAATCAGAATCTGATGGCTATAAAGTGAAAGTGCTCGATTTGGTGAAGATTGAAGCGCTTTTTATGCCGATCATCGTTTTGCTGGTCGGATTGAGTACGATTTTAACCATTTATATTGGCGGAATGAAGGTGATCAATGGTCAACTCGCTCTAGGTGCCATTTTTCAATTTGTGTTCTATGTTAACATGCTAACTTGGCCTTTTGCATCGGTTGGTTGGGTGACAAGTTTGGTTCAAAAAGCAGAAGCTTCGCAAGCCCGAATTAATGAGTTTCTGGATGAAGTTCCCGAGATTATGAATGAGGCTGATGCTCGCTCTGAAATAAGAGGTGAAATCACTTTTGATCGTGTGGGCTTCACTTATCCTGAGTCTGGCACAGCAGCACTGAAAGACGTTTCCTTTACCATTCGCCCGGGTGAAACATTAGCGATCATTGGTAGAACAGGAAGTGGTAAATCTACTTTAGCGAACTTAATATCTCGTCAGTTTGAAGCTACTTCTGGTCAAATCCTTGTTGATGGAAAGCTGATTCGAGAAGTGAATCTAAGCGACTTGCGCTCATCGATTGGAGCAGTGCCTCAGGAAGTCTTTTTGTTTAGCGAAAGCATTAAAAACAACATTGCTTTTGGTTTGGATGATGTTGATCAGCCAAGAATTGAAAAAGCCGCAAAAATGGCTGATGTGCATCAAAACATTGTTGATTTTCCTTTGGGTTACGACACCCTGCTTGGTGAACGCGGCATCAACTTGAGTGGTGGACAAAAGCAGCGTATTTCGATTGCTCGTGCGATCATCAAAGAACCCAAGATCCTCATTTTCGATGATTGCTTAAGTGCGGTTGACACGGCAACAGAAGAAGTAATTTTAAGCAATTTGAAAGTCATTATGAAGGACAAAACATCGGTAATTATTTCTCACCGAGTTTCATCCATCAAGCATGCAGACAAAATCATTGTCTTAGATCAAGGTCAGGTTATCGAGGCTGGAACACATGAGCAGCTTATCGATACAAAGGGGGCTTATTTCGAGCTTTACCAAAAACAACTTTTAGAAGAAGCAGAAGCTTAGTCGCAAGGAACTCCGAAAATTGTGAGGAAGAAGAGCACGTCTCCAGCATTCACAACATTGTCACCATTAACGTCTCCACTGCATCCCGTAAAGCAACCATAATCGCCAAGGATAACAAGTAAATCTGAGGCATTTCTTAGTCCATCGTTGTTGTAGTCGCCAGGACAGCAAACACCGAATATGCAAGAACCATCATCACAAGTTGCGCTCATGTCGTAATTACAAGCTGTGTCATCGGTACATCCGTTTGGAAGAATACAAGACGCATCATCGCAAAGCGCGTTAGCATCATAATTACAAGCCACCGGGTTAGTGCAGCCATCTGGCACTATGCAAGATCCGTCATCACAAGTGGCATTAGCGTCGAAATTACACGCAAGTGGATTTGTACAACCGTCTGGTAAGATGCAAGAACCATCGTCACAAAGCGCGTTGGCATCGTAGTTACAGGCGTTAATATCCGTACAACCGTCTGGCAGCACACAAGAACCGTCATCTGATGTTGCTGCCGGGTTGAAGTTACAAGCACTTGAATTTGTGCAGCCCAGAATTAGATCAGGTTCTGCACAGAAGGTATGTGTTGCGCTGAAACCAAAGTTTCCTCCAGAAACGATTAATGCCAGTGTATTTCCGTTGGCGTCGAGAAGTTCGTAACTCCCAACAACCCCGTTGAACTGTATTCCATCGCCATAACTATCGAAGATATCGAAGGTGTAACAGCCCTGATTAAGGCAAAATGTTTCTGTAAAAGCCGTTTGGGTTGAGGCATAAGGTCCGCCAGAAGCCACAACTGCTCCGGCATCATCTGTTACCGTCCATGTGGTCTCTCCAGGATAGTTGTCTGTAAGTAACTCTAGTGTAAAGTCGTAACAAGGGAAAATGCAAGAGCCATCGTCAACAGTAGCATTTGCATCAAAATTTGAAGCTGTTGGATCTGTGCATCCCAAAACATCATTCACACAATCAAAAACAGTGAAGCTCAAAGCAGCTTTGTAAGTGAAATTAGCTCCTACTCCTTCGATTTCTAAATCAAATACTCCACCACTCTGAGGCAAGTTGCTCAAGGTTAAAGTATAATTACCAGGTCCTACGTTATTTGCTGAAAATGACGAAGTAGCTCCTGGTGGTAAACCTGTTACAGCGAGGTTAACCGGACCAACGAATCCGTTTTCAATGCTGATGTTAATGATGTAATCATCTTCGAAACAAACCAGACTTTCTGCTGCACTAGCACGAAGGAATTGTGGCTTTAGCAAGAATAATCCTTCTTCAATGTGGCTCACCGGCACAACGCCAGAAGCGAAATAAGGGTAACTACTCCAA
>Ga0209652_1001793_pt1 | contig 17300 bp, 11 predicted proteins | sample SaaInl74LU_5_DNA_FD_184641 | JGI IMG/M metagenome (GOLD analysis project Ga0209652, IMG submission 184641) | Marine microbial communities from expanding oxygen minimum zones in the Saanich Inlet - ESP_74LU_5_DNA (SPAdes) (version 2) | ecosystem: Environmental > Aquatic > Marine > Intertidal zone...
CGTTCCTCTCACCAGCATGGTTCTTTTATTGATGATTGTTTGTTACTACTTATTCTATTGCCGCAAGTTTGCTATCTATCTTCTTATTGACTCTGTATGCTTTGATGCGGTGTGGTTGCTGTGTTGTTATTGTTTGTATGCAGTGGCGCTTTGTCAGTGATGAGCGTTCGATTGCGCAGCTCTTCGCCTGAAAGACTTGAAATCAAAATTTGAAGCGATTTTGTTAGCCAAATTTGGCATCCCACTGATACATTTTAACGTAGGAATTGATAGTGTGTCAATTTTGGGGAGAGAAGCGGGGAGAAGAAGGAAGTGAGGCCACTCAAGCTAGAGTTTTTGATGGGAGTCTCTTGCAATGGGCACTTTCATGGGAAATGGCGCGGTGTGACGTGCGAGTGAACGGACAATGATGAGATTCTGACACTTCATAGGAGCGTGGCCAAAGATTCTCCATCTCCAAGCAAAGCTAAAAGAGCATAGAGCCCTCATCGTAAGCAAGCAGACTCAGTAGTACTCGGCACTTTTCGTATAAGCAAATACAACAACATGACGGCAGCATCAAACTTTCGACAGAAAACTCACTTCATGAAATCATGGAAGCCACAACGACCACCATCCAACCGCGACCGTCTCGAACTCTACGCCCTCCACAAACAATCCGTCAGCGGAGATGCACCCACCTCCGACCCACCCTCGGCAAGTGTCGCCGACAAGGCCAAATTGGCTGCATGGCGGTCTAAAATGGGGTTATCGCAGCAGGATGCAATGGAGGCATATGTGGTCGAGTGTGAGCGACAGGTGCAGTTGTATGGAACGAGAGATGATGGATCGAGGAGTAGTGCTGGCGGTGGCGGTAATAATAGCGGTAGTGGAGCAACAACAACTTCGTCTTCTCAACAACAAAATAATAATCAACAGCAGCAGCAGCAGTCTTCAGGGGCGCCAGCATCATCATCGCAATCAACACCAATGTATCACTCCACCACTCCACAAAACACTCCCGCCGCACAAACCAACAACAACACCAACGACGACGGAGTCCTCCTCTGCCCAAGAGGACTCGCCGCAATCCCCCTCCTCTGCGCAGCAGCATCCGAATCACGCTCCGCCTACCTCGCCAGACTTCAAGTTACACACCCCTCCAACGGATGGTGGGCCAAGCAAGAACCACTCTGTCTAGAAGTCAACAACCCCCTTTCAATTCCGGAAAAGTTGATTATTGGTATAGCGTGTCAGATTGAACGTATATCATTGGTGGTATCGGAGTACATGGGTCATGGACAGGCAGTGTCATTATTGAGTCCAAGAGTGTTACAAGCGTTTCTTTGGCCAGTGCACAATGTCTTCTTGTCGATTTGGATATTATGGATATTGGTATGTACCTACCTGGGGTCCATGGTGAACATGTCCCAAACACTATTGTTTGGTGCCAAACGGACCAATACTCCATTGGGGAGATTGTTTTTAGAGGAGATATTACCAGCGGCTCGTGCAGTGGAGAGTTTATGTGAACAGCATCAGACTATATCCGTGAGAATGAGTGGGTTGGCATTAATGCCCATGATGATATTATGTGATGTTGCGAATGGGGTGGTGGGACGGCTGGGGATATTAGTGGGAAGTGTTGTGTTTGTGGGTATGGGTGCATGTGGATGGTGGTATTGGTTGTGTGTTTTACCCTGGTTGGCAGTTTGTAGTGTGTGTTTGGCTGTGATGAGTGGTTGGTGCTTTGGATTGATTGAGCTTAGTGGGAATTGAGGTTGTTGAGAGAATAGTAGCAGGAGAGTACGCTAGTAGCTAGATATTGAAAAGGCGTTTGAGTTAATATTATTTATTATTTACACTGCATCCCCTTGCCTTCCTCCTTTATAATATGAAGTTGTGTTGTATGCTATCTTGACATCTCCTCTCTTGCCAACGCAGCTGAAACGACTCTACAGGATGTTAACACATGTCGTATTATTCTTCTCCAGAGGCATGATGCTTGTTATCAAGAGAAGTGAACACTAATATTGTTGGATTCATTCAAGTAGCAATAACACAAATTCTATTTTTATTAATCCCTATGGAAATGACACAAAAATGACACAAGCAACACGAACATTGCAACCCCCTTGTTTGAAGTAACAAACAGTCGACTACACCCAATTTAAACGACTTAGGTCGATTCAGCTTCTTCCTCTGCTTCTTCTAAACTTCGGGGGCTTTCGGTAGTTTCTTCTTTGTCTTCTTCTACAGCTTTCTCTTCCCTCAGTTTACGGTATCCACCATGGCTACCGTAACCAGAGGCTGGAGCTTGGCCTTGGTTGGGATTATAACCGTAAATGTCACCACCGCCGTAGGATCCTCCACCCGAGCCATACGGGGCTGGTTGACCGTACTGCTGTCCACCGCCGTAAGATGATGATCCGCCATAAGATGGATCTGAATTCTTATCGTAGGGAGCGGGTTGTTCGTAGGGCATTCCTCCTCCGTATGACGAAGCTCCGGCAGGGGGGTATTTATCGTAGGCAGCGGGTTGTTCGTAGGGCATTCCTCCACCGTACGACGAAGCTCCGGCAGGGGGGTATTTATCGTAAGCAGCGGGTTGTTCGTAGGGCATTCCTCCGCCGTATGATGAGCCTCCTCCAGCTTGGTAGAATGGGTCAGAGTAGGGTAGTGGCATACCTGCTCCATAAGAAGAATCTCCGGCTGGGAAAGACTTATCGTATGGAGCTGGTTGGTCATAGGGCATTCCTCCACCGTAAGAAGACGATCCTGAGTCACCGTAGGGGGCAGGTTGCCCATACTGCTGTTGTCCACCGTAAGAAGATCCTCCGTAAGAAGATGAATCTCCAGCGTAGGGATCTGCCTTGTAGGATCCTCCACCGTAAGCAGAAGATCCTCCTGTGTAGTAGTCTTCTGGGTACGGTCCGTGGAGGGATCCATAGGTGTCGACATGATACTTGTCTCCACCGGATGATCCACCGCCGTAGGAGCTTCCTTGATTGTACGATGGATTGGACCCGCCGTATCCTCCACTGTTGGTTCCATAGGGGCTTGCTTGGTGGTAATTTGGCCTATCTCCGTTGTAGGATCCGTAGGGACTTGGTTCGCGGTAGTTGGGCTGGGATGCTTGGTAGCCATCGTCTTCCCACGTAGGAGAAACAGTTGGTGACAGAGTTGGCGACAAAGTTGGGCTGAACGTGGGGTCGGCTCCCTGCCAGCCGCTGCTCTTGTACCCACCATTCCAATTATTTCCATTTCCATAAGCAGGCTGGTTGTAAGCGGGCTGGTTGTAACCACCATTCCAACTGTTTCTATAGGCGGGCTGGTTCCAGGTATCACCATAGGCGGGCTGGTTCCAGGTATCACCATAACCTGGCTGCTTGTAAGAGGAACCAGGGCTGTAGTCGTCATCGTCGTCAGCCTTCTTCCAGTCATCACCCTTCCAGTCGTCATCTACATATCCATTGTTGTTGTAAGAGCCAGAGCCGTATCCGCTGCTCTTGTAGCCACCACCGTAAGAGCCAGCGCCATAGCCATTCTGCTTGTACGAAGTTCCCTGGTAATTGTCAACTGGACCTTTCCAATCGTCGTCGACGTAGCTCTTGTAGCCGCCGCTGGTAGAACCTGAATCCCACTTGTTCCATCCACTGCTGCCTCCACTGTTGCCTCCTGTCCATGGATCACTCCTCCAGGAATCACCATTCCAGGGATCACTCTTCCAGGAATCACCATTCCAGGGATCACTCTTCCAGGAATCACCATTCCAGGGATCACTCCTCCAAGAATCACCGTTCCAGGGATTACTCTTCCAAGAATCGCCCTTCCAATCTTCGGTTGGTGAGAAGGTAGGCCAGTCGGCGTTGTTCCATGAGCCACTTTTCCAACCATTGCTGTTAGGAGAAGGATTGGGGTTGGGTGGGGTGGGAGAAGGCCGCGGATCGATATCATCGCAGCACAAACGTTTAAGATTAGGATACGCTCCTTTATTCATAGTGAATGGATCCTCTTCGGTTGCAATAACTGACATATCCTCAGTAGTGCCAAAGGCACCAAAATTACATTTTCTGGGGTTGGTGAAACACCCTGACACAGGCAGGGAAGAAGTCTGTGCTATATCACTATGACCCCATTCGAAAGGGGTTGATTCACACGCTTCCATACATTGCTCCACGGTGAGGCAGGGCGTTTCACATGATTCTGCTGTTGTAGTCTTGACGAAAGCAGCGCCGATGGCGGCAAGTTGGAGATAGTTGTATCTGACCATATCTGTTGTGAGTAGTTTACTTCTCGATGTCGATGTGAATTGGATTAGATGAGATGAGATGAGAGCCTTAGGTTTATGTGCTCACTGTGTTGATGGGTATGTTGTCTCGAGAACGTTATGTTGGTACTTATGTTCTTGATGTGCAAATATTACATTTATGTTAGCTGACGCAGTCGCCAACTAACAAAATTGAAGTGCGCAATATTTCAATAATTAATCGTGGGCGAGTTTCAAAATTTTGATGGACATATTCGGCCAAGAGCACCATTTATTGAAGAGGTTGTTGGTGCTCGCTCGAGCCATTTTGTGAGTGAGACGGTGGCGGCAAGTTTTGTCGGATGCCATCCGGGATGGGAGCTGTCCGTTTCTCCCTTCGTTCTCCGGACGGTGCAGGGTGCGACCCGAACCCGGATTTGCTTCAATCATCTCATCAGTCGTCTCATCAGTCGAGACGTGCACCCAACATTAATCAATCTATGTATGGAGCAATAACAGCATAATGAACTCTAATCATATGCAAGCATCAATGACAAAAGAAGTAGCTCCAGAAATCCACTCTTAGAAGAAAATCATCCAAAAGAGCAGTACATGTACATATTATGACGACCAAAGAAGTTGACGATAATACCACCGCCTCATCAGATGGTGAAGAAGCGGGCGCTCTACCCGTCGCTGTAGCTGTAGCAATTCCAGACTCAGACGAAGAAGCTCAAGTCGTCGCTGTAGCTGCAAGAGAGGAGGCCACTGACAGCATTCGTGAGCACTGCGAGAGTCATCTCTCTTTGAATCCAGACAGCTCCTACGTTAGCTGGATTGCAACCCTCCACCCTGAAAACGCTCATGTGACCATTGACTCTCGCTTCATGATCCCTGGTAATCCCTGGCTTACCGTCTGGGAGGAAGCAAAAGATGAATTGCAAAAGAATGGAGGTGGCAGAGAATATGATGATATTCTGGTAACGCCTTCCGCACCTCCCGATCCTAGTGCTTCACCTGCTCCTGCTGTCGCCCATGGCCAAGATGATGGCATTCAACATGCAAGAAAGTGTGAAGGTTCTTTCTTGGATTTCATCATCGGCAACGCTTTGGTACTAGTATGTGTCGTAGCCTCTTTTGCGTTTGAACTCGTCGCATCCTATTGCTACGTTAGTTACTGGCTGTGCATGAAGGTTGTGAAGATGTGCTCACCTCTGAACGTGTGCACATTCCTACCATTTTTCATTGCCTATGTGATTGGCTCCTGCTTTCAACTAATTGATATGTTACTACTCTTTGTTGGTGTCATCGTTGTTGAAAGTGTTGCAGCTGCCAATTATGTAATCGTTACCATTCTGGCTTTTAGCCACCGCCGAGGAAAGAAGATGCATCAGTTGACAAGGAAACTACCACACATGACTCGTTGGGCTTTTCGCCAAACACACTTTAAGAATTGGGATCCACCAAGGACTACGTTTTTCGTCTGTGGACGCTCTGAGTCTGATCCAGCACAAAATGTATCAGAGTAAACTATTGAGCAGGTGCAGCGTCAAGTCTTTGGGACGAGTGAGAAGATTATTTGTTAATGGGTTTAACAGATCTTGCTTCGCTTAAAATATATGTACAAGTTTAATATAACAATATTCATCACTACCTATACTTTGCTCTTCTTCTCCCAGCAGTTGAGCTTGTAACCCTAGTCGATGAAATAGATACGTTGCGTGTTGCAACGGACGACACTCTGCTCTCATTGTCTGCATTGTGCGATGTTTTCTGTTTGGATGGATTAGTCTTTGGAGAAGATTTTGCCCCTGCTGGTGTAGATGTTTCTCTAGAACTTCCTGTAGCAGGTTTGCTAGCGACAGAATCTGTTGCATTTGGAACCACTAATGTTGGAGGATTCTCAACTTCTGTTGCTACCTCCTCATCCAATTCCTCATCTTTACTTACAGCCGCTACTGAATGTTGATCTGGCTGTGCATTCCTATGGCGTTCATTTCTTCGGTTTTGCTCATTCTCTCTATCACTATTATTTGCACTTGCATTAGTGGATGAACTCTTTACCAGGGAAGCACATCGGTTAGGCGGTCCAGTCACATGCACCAGTGCCAAAACGAACGCAAGGAACCAAAATGACACCGAAGCTATCGTCATTTTTGAACCTAATTCCAATTCGCATCTATCGCCCCACTCAATAGTTGCACTTTCTAGTAAAGACTCGATGCCTTGCTTCAGTGGTTGATTGCAGAATTCATTTTGTAAAATGATCAATGTCAGCGCCTGGAAGAGACAACATAAAAGATGAATCCATGGTGATATCTTCATGCACGTAGATGTTCTTAAGAATGGCTTCTTACTACCAAATGATAGCCATGATATAATCAATGCATGCACTCCGCCAATAACCAAGGCTAGGGTACCAAACGCTCGTGCCACCATCCAATCTCCATCGATAATTTGTGAGCTGTATTCTTCACATGTGTCGGCCACAAAGAATGATCCATTCTTGATACCAAACGATTGATGTCGCCACAGGCCAAGAAATATTGGTACAACGTTCGTCGGCGATGTGTCCATGCGAAATACATCATCGACTGCTTCTGATGGGGTGAAAGTCAAGGAGAACGAAACAGATGCAAATTGGCAACTTGATGTGCTCAGCATGCCAAGTATAAAGGCACTTGATGCCGCTGCCAATGAGCCGAGAAGTAGCTTTGAAGGCATCATTTATTACATCATTTATCTCAAGCTTTGCACCATGAAAAGTCAAGGTGGTGTTGCTTGGTGTGAACGGAAATAAGCAGGATGTGATGTACGTGTCGTACCGGCTCTAGATTCTCTGAGATGCAGAGACTATGATTAAAAGCCGGACAACCCACCACACTTCGGCTCAGCGAGGAGGAGGATGAGATCAAATTGGCGAATAGAATATCAGTAGCAATACTACTTAGGATGAAATATTTCTCAGATGGATTATGATAGTCGAAACAAAGAATATGAAATGAAGCCTAACACATGTCACATGTTCTCCTTCGTAAAACTCAGACTCAGACCTCGCTCTGAGGCTGGCCCTGTTGACCACCCTGAGTTTGAGCTGCTGCACTAGAAGTCAAATTCTTGTCATCGGGCTCTACTCCAAAGAATGAATACGTCGCTTTAATTACCAATCCAATCCAAGTCTGACCTGTATAAAAAAGTGGCCCCGTGCTACCATCAGGCCTCATGAGAGAAAAGACGAAGCAAGTCAATCCAAGAACCGTCCAACATAAAACATACACCGTAGGTAGCCATGTTATCAGTGAGCAAAAACATCGTTGACTAAAGTTGGAATTGACATCCCGGCGTCTCTTGATGGGCTGAATCATCGAGGACAGTCTATTTCTCGCACTATCGTCTGAGGAGCCCGTCTCGTGGATAACAACTGCAGAGATTAGCCCAACTGTGTATTTAAGGGAAAGGGGTAGAGAAAGGGATAGTTGGTGAGTTGCATTCATTGCACGACACTTGGGCTCAGCTCTCGCATCTACACAAGAGTTGATGCTATGATGTTGATGTGCTCACTTACAAGTAATTGAGTGAGCGCATGCCAGGGTGCCTGTGAAAACATCGAGACAGCTCATTGTTGCAGACGCGTCTTTGAATCCCAAGCCTGATCCCCCATTAGCTGCAAGATTTGCTCCCAAACCTATATATGCTGTACTACATTCGTGTTGATTGATGAGGATCATGAATTGGACCACAGTCCATGAAAATATGCCAAGAACGACGTAGGCAAACATGCTTCCAATTATCATTCGATAAAAGCTACCTTCAGTTTCGTTTCCTTCTGCCCTCCTAAGGCCCATCATTGATTCGAGCATGGTTTGATTACGTTGACGGACAGGGACTTGTTGGTTGACAGGGAATTGTTCGTTGAAGTTGTCGCCTCCAGCAGTGGCAGTGTCGATGGCGGAAACTGCAAAGGCATTCTTCGGATGCACCGAAGCCGTCGACTTGGAAGTGCCAGGAGAAAGCTCGGCCACCATATCAACTTGTTCATAATCGTCAGTTAAATCTTTAGGAGAGAGAGAAGCGATGGTAGCACTAGTAGCTCCATCGGAAGACGGCGAAGTTGTCGGAGTATTGCTATTCATTTCGATCAAAGTGATGCAGTGTTGATATGATGTTTTATCGATGGGCACTCACTCGGGCACTCTCGGTTGATCGTCAATACATTTATGTGATATGCAAAATTTTGTTAGCGTTGGGCTTTGCCTTCATATCAGTTTGCCTTTTCCGCTCCCTTTTTTGGATAGTCATGTGCAACCTACCCATGTTGGTCTGTTTCATGTGTATCACCTCCAAATATGATATGCAAACACACACCATTGGCTTCCTCTCCTGATGTTCTGTAGTTGTCTCTTCCTTTCTCCTTTCCTCCTCCTCCCCCCCCTCCCCTGCTGCAACAGTCTTCATGATACCTGTTCCCTGCTGCTGTTTTTCAGAGGAGAGCATCATGGAGTAGTATCATCATCTTGCTCAGTGGAGGTTGATATCCGCTTGCCGTCATCAAGCTGCGCTTGAATGCGTTGGATCCGCTCGCTCGTTATTTAGATCGAGGGCTAAGATATATCTTTTTATTCAGATACATATCCCAACAACTTTGCGGAAGTGACGAATCTCATCTCCGCCCTACCTCTCTATGTGTATTGTAATATTATCGTTTGCACCCAAATCATGCCCGAAGAACGATAAGGAAGACGACAAAGAATCGTGAGGACTAGTTTTCTTTATTAGAACTATAAAGTTACATTCCTGGCCGTCTCATTCCTCCCATCGGTCGCCGCTTCACAGCATTGCCACCCTTTTCTTTGGCTTTAATCTTCGATAGCTCTGCTCGCAGTGCTCTTAGCTGGCCTGTAGATGAGCGTTGAGCATTATTTCGTACGTTCCTGCAACGCTTGGCAAAATCCAATGATTGCTGGGATTCTCTCTGATTGTAGTCGGATGGGGAGCAGCAAACAAGCATTAGAGATTTGGCATTGCCCCCAATTGAATCACTCATCAACATGGTCAGTGGGTTGTTTCTATACGGGACGTGTTGACTACCGCTCGTCAATGCTCCAATCACATCACCCAGTGCAGACAAGCTCTTATTTATACTCTGTGCTTCTTTTAACTGTTCTCCTGTCGCACCACTCTTGGAGACACGCTCACTTCCTGCTAGATCGACCAAAGTCAACTTGCCTCGAACGATATGTCCACTACGTCGATTGCGAAGAGACACCACTATCGATGCAACCATATGGCTTCGGCTTGAGTCAGCATTCATTTTGGTCGTTGCAGATGTTCGATTACTCACTCCACGGTTAAACACATCAAGCAAAGTAGAGGCATCAGTCACCTGCTCCATAGTAAGACCATCTACCTCGACGAGCCCCGAGGTGGTGTGTTCTGCCAATCGAATCTTTAGTGTTGGTTCGACGAAGGATTCACTTTCATTGTGATTCACTAGAAGTAAATCACACAATTTGTCATTGTGTAACTCCAGCATTGACACATTCACTTCAACGTGACAAGATGACTCTCGCTCACGCAGTTTACTAAATAGCTCGCTTGCCACTCGAGTAGCAAGACCATTCTGGCTGTCATCACTCACTCCGGATCCACCAAACATGGTATAGGTCTGATTGGAAAAGTGTAGGATGATTGAATGTTAGTTTTGTTGAACATATTTACTGAGACAGCTTTTGCCAAGCAAAATGTTCACTCACCTTTCCAGACCCCGTTTGACCTGAAGATAGAGTTCAACGTAACAAGTGAGAGAGAGTGAAGCAAATGTGCAAGACGAGTAAAAGTACCGACCTTTCCAACTTACCATAGGCAAAGATACAAACGTTAAATCCATCAATAGCGGATGTAATTAGTAGTGAAGTATCTTTGAAGATAGCTTCTTGTGTGTTGCCATCTTCACTCGTGCCGCAGAATATTTTATCAAATTCCCAAGCTCTCGCCTCTGCACCGGTGGAAGCATCAGCTGCCATGGCGATTGTACGGTCATCTTCCTTAGTCATTACATTTGCAGAATCAGAGCGTATTTCAGATTCACTGAGTGGGCGGATTCGAACATAGACTCTTATTCGTCCTTTCATATCTTCGATAGTATTGTGCAGCACCTTCCGCCTCTCCGTCTCTTTCTGTAGTGACAAGTTCAGTTCCTCGTTGTTCTTCTCCAAGTGCTTTGACGACTTAATCAAATCAGTCATCTCATGCAGTTTTGCTGAGGCTGATCGAGCCTTTTCTTGTGCCATCTCCATTGCAGCGACAGCTTCATATTTGGATGCTTCAATTTCCATCTTGGACAACGTCTCCTCACGTAGTTGATCATTGACCTTTTTCAACTCGGCTCTATGGTACTGCGTGAGATTGTCAATTGATTGCTCCTTCTCTCGTCTGTGTTGCTCGTTTAGTTGTGCAATTTCAGCCTTATGACTGGCCACCAATTGTTGAAGATCGTTCTCCAACCTCTTCGTCTCTGCCTTTTGAACAAGCAATTCATCTTTTGCAGCAGTCTCTCTTGCACTGTACTCTGTCTTGAGAGCCTGGAGCTGCTGCTTCAATTCATTCATGTTTGTCTCAGCACGTTGCTTCTCATCTTGAAGGGACTGTGTCAGAGCATTATCTACCTGGTGTCCCTCCTTTGCCTGCTCGAACAAATGCATCAGTGATTCACGAGCTGCCTTTTCATCGCGAACTGCGTTCTCTGCAACCTCAAGCAAATTGTCCGTCTCTTTGCATCTGCTCAAAGTCTCGTTCAATTCCTCGCTTGCTTTGAGTATTTGGGCTCGTAACTTGCTGATTTCATCTTGTGCTTCAGCGAGTTGTCTTTTGCTCTCTGCATTAGCAGTTAATGCCTGATCATTGTCATCATTTGAAGTTATTTCCACGCCGACGCCCACATCAAACGTGCGAGGCTTTGCAGATATCTTGGTCTCAAGCATCACAATTTGCTGCTTCAGAGAAAGAATATCGAGATCTTTTTGCCCAATCTGCGTCTTCAAGTCCAAAGTAGTGGTTGTCATTGCAGCGAGATCATTCTGCAATGCAGAAATAGCACTCTCGTCCTTGATTTGTGAATCTTCTTCTTTCTGCCGTATCATCTTCTCTTCTAGACTCTCCAATCGATTATTCAGTTTTTCGTGTAGGACTGAGAGCCGATCTTCAAATTGGGTGCTGCTTACGGCGTTATCAACAGTATCGGCGGCAGATGGGGAGTCCAAAACCGGTGTCTCTTTCTCAACGGCAGTTTCATTCTTGGAAGGTTCCCCTTGCTTTTTGATCTCGTCTAGTTCTTCATCCCAAGAATTCAGACGCGTTAAGGTCGGCCTCTTTACATTACCTTTCATCCTATGAAGAGACTGGGATTGATTGATTGCTGGCACTGGATCCACTCCATTGCCATCGTCAACTTGTTTTGTATCTTCCGCCTCGACCACGGGCAAAGGTGTTGCTGCAATACCGGTTTCCACTACTTGAAAATCTAATGATTTCTTTTGTACTGGAGATGTAACCGGAGATGTAATCTCCTCTTTTGTCTCATCATCATCTTTGTCATCTTTCTTCTCCTCGATATTGTTTCGAAAGTCATCGCCCCAGAGTGATTCGCCTGTCTCTTTGTTATGGTAAAATGAGTTCATGTTTCCATCCATACATCGGATCCAATCCAACCTTTCCTCTTGGACAGGTGCAGACAAGTGATTGCCACCATTTCCACTACCACCACCACGATGAGACTCGAGAAGTTGAGTACAGGCAGCTTTTCCAGACTCCCTCGAATAAGATATTGGATCACATCCATTCTTATCAATCGTCGCAGGATTGGCACCAGCTCTACACAACACTCGACACAATTCTACATGACCATGATACGCAGCCCAATGTAACGGAGTACATCCAAACTCCGTCTCAACAACTTCTGCCACCGCACCATGCCGCACCAACGTCATGGCGGCATTGGGAGAAAAGGATTCCGCAAAGCATGCATAGTGCAAGCTGCTAGCGCCGACATTGTTGCGTGCATTGACGTCACATCCTTTCGACAACAAGATGGGGAGCAAACCGAATGCTCCCGCCTGACAAGTGATCATTAGCAGTGTGTTTCCATCGTCATCACGCGTCTCCAAAGCATGCTGTGGGAGTCTGTGAATAGTATCAATTACAACATTATCAGATCCCTTGTCACCCTGGCCATAAAATGGTATGATTCTCATGAGTAGATCAATCATTCGATCGGAATCCTCGTCGTCGATGCTGTGATCGGTATAGTGTGCATTATGACGAGGATATCTTCTCTTGCGTCTTCTTCTATTCTGATGACGGTGTTGCTGCCTTTTATTATCCTTTCGATGATGCCGATGATGATGATTGTGATTTCCATAATGAGAGCGATGGCCATGAGAACGATCGTAGGAATATTCATATGTCTCAGAGCAGGACGAATGCGATGCCGAGAGAGACGATGCATGGCTAAGGCTGCCACTAACTGAAGAAATAGAATCGCTTTCAAAGTCTATTGATGATGACGAAGAAGATGAGGAGTAGCTCCGTCTGTGTCGTCTTGTCTTCTTCTTCTTGGACTTTTTGGTATTTGGAGTCAATTGTTTGGCCGCCTTGCCAATCGCTGAGACGATGGATCCTCTGCGCATGATGATGACGACGAAGGCAGTATTCGTTGGAAAGACATTCAATCCTTGATTCAATAGAGCATCATCTTCACCGATTCATCATGCTTAATCGATCGTATTTAATCTATCACTGAGAGCTTGTCCACTTTTTTGCGCCACCAAAATTAAATCGATCTCTGACTACTCACGGACTACTCCTCTTGAATGATCCACGGCGTTATCGCCTAGTATGCCAGCCTTCTTTCAAAGGGGAACGAATTGTACCCTCGGCGACACGAATTGAGAGCATCGTACATCAAACGACATGCCACAATCAGGCTAATTCGTTCCACTGCATAGCCATTTGAGCAATCTTCCACACAGCAATAAACAGACGACCACTCCCCACTCCGCCGCCTCTTGAATTATTTCTTCTTGCCCTCAGGATGATGATGTTACTGCTCGCTGACTGTCGGCGAACTACATCATATCTAACAACCCCAAGCACTGCATAGCAATTTGTTCGCGATTTTTGATTTGTGACAAGAGATTGTCACTTCACTTTTGTGTCAATAAATATGCAATGATTGCATTGATTGAATGAAGTGATGGTGATGATGTTGTGTTGCTTGATGGCTGCTAAAGTCAGTTATTTAATGAGCAAAAGGTGACACCAGGCATCCAAAGCTACCTATTTATTCTTAGTTGAGTCGGGGGCAGCCAGGGGAGGCTGATATTGACAAGCTACAGGAGAGAAGAACAGTAAGGTGCGACGAAAGAAGTGCACATCGCATGATTTTTGAATCGATTCAAAAATGGATCAGTCTGATAATAATAAAAACGACAACAACCATAGTCTCATTGGTGATAGCAGTCGCCCCGTTGAAGACGATGGTGGTCGAAAACGCAAGAGAGATAATCCAAGTGCCTCGTCATCTCAACATGGAGGCGAAGAGACGACACAAAACACCGCAATGCAACCATCTGATTCTCTCGGAGAAGAAAGCAGAGAGCAACAGACGGCATCACAACAGCGAGTAATTGAGCAATACCAGCAACTAAATGAGCTTCTATTGGAGAATAGAAAGCTTCTATTGGAGAATAGACAGCTTAGGATCGAATTAAGCGAGAGAGACGGGGATGCGGCAGAAAAAGATAGGGAGATCGAAGAGCTGAGGGGGGAATTAGAACGAGAAAAACAGAGACGGTTGAAAAGCGATGATGGAAGTCAAAGTAATGATGTCACTGCTACATCAAATGTTGGGTTGGTTACATCTGTTGTTTCGGAGAAAAGCGTGAAATACAGGGGAACTACTAGTAATACATCAACTGAATTCGATGAAAGTACCGACGAAGAGGTTCAGCTTTCTTTCAATTCGTCGATGGACCGACGTCTTCGTAGACAGTTGAATGATGCTAATGATGATGCGGAAGCAGGAGAAGGGGATGTTGAGGGAAATGTCTCTTCAGTCAAGACCAAAGCAATCTCATATTTCCAACTGTATGAGAATGGTGATGACGATGAAGAAGGAAAAGAGGTGGGGGGAGAGGGCGAAGACGAGCAGCATGCATTGGCTGACTCTGGCACTACAAGGTCATTGGAAACTAATTTGGGCTCACAGCTGCGAGCAAATGACAGTGAAGGGGAGGATGAACAAGATCATAATGCAGTGGTGGAATATGCTGCGGACATCAGAGATGGAGAGTATCTCCACGGCGACACCTCCTCTGATGGACAACCACCTGTTCAGGATGAAAGTACCGCTGCCAATCCGACATCGACAGAGACCACCGTGAAATTGATTGGAAATGATGTCAACGTTGGAGCTGGGGTTGGAGGCGGAGTAGAGGTGGAAGATCACACTGAGATCTTTGCCACGAAGAAGTCGAGTTTGAAGGTGGGATTGCGTCTTTCCATTTATTGGCCTGATGATAACAAACATTACAACGGGACGTTAACAACGTATGATGCAGTTGCTAAAAAGTACTTTGTCAAGTATGATGACGGTGAAACAGCATGGGAGGATTTGGAAAAGGAAACATACCATGTTCTTGATGATCATGTGCCCTTTGGCGACATCGCCGCTGGGGCTGATGCTGAACTAGAAGAGGAGGAGGAGAGCGATGATGAAGTGGTTCAAGACGGTGGCAGGCTAGCCTTTTGTTGTCAGAACTGTACGTGCAACAACTCAGAAACCACCGTGACCTTGTACAGCTGTGTCAATAGTGGCTCTAGCGAGTCAGAGTATGGCAACATTCGTCTCCTTCACAAAGGATGCTGTCATAATGAGAAAGGAGATGTGAACACGTTCAAAACTCCAATGCGGGTTAACATGGAGAAAGGCATTTTTGGTAAACGTGAGCACGTCCAAGAATGTTCTTTAACAACAATCAAAAAGAAACACCAAAATGCAAAGATGGTAGAGACAAGAGTTGCAAATGAAGAATTTATGGCTGCGGAAGATTCCAAGATTTATGCTTCTCCGGTGTATGCTGACCATTGTAAAACATTTCAACAGCGAAAAGGCACGCAGATAAGTCCATTGCGCGTATTGGAGCTATTCAGTGGCATTGGAAGTGGAACACTTGCCTTGAAGAAGCTAAAAATCCCTCTCGACGCTGTTGTACACTGTGATCATGATCCAATTGCCAATGAAGTTTGCAGATTTAATCACCAGCGAGATGGCATCAAGCATGTGTACATCGATACCTTCGAGGAAATATACGGTGAGGACAGTGAGCCCGATGAAGACAAGGTTGCAAAGTTGGTTGACGATCATGGCCCTTTCGATCTAGTTTTGGCCGGGGCACCTTGTTCAAACTACAGCGGTCTAAATGCAACAAAAGACGCATCCTGTGCAAATGCGCAATATCTTCCAAATGTTGGAAAACTTATTGCAAAGCTGAACAGTATACAAAAGAAGCATGGGATGAAGCATGGCGTGTTGTTCTTATCTGAGAATGTTGTATTCAAAGACTTCGATGATATCAGTCAATGTTACGGTAAACTCGAGCCGATTCGTTTAGATGCTAAAGATTTCTCCCCGTGTAAGAGGAGCAGATTTTATTGGTGCAATATACCAGTGGACACTGAAAAGTATACCAACGTAGCATCGCAAGTAAGTGTTGACTACGGTGACATTCTTGATCCCGGCTCTGGATTATTGGAGAGGCTTGTGTATGATTGTGATGAGCACTTCACAGTGAAGACAGTGAAGGCAAATACATTCCTCGCTTCCCTGTCGAAAATTGACGATGATCGCATGCTTAAGTGTTCAACAGGAGACTGTGGACGAACAAACATCAAGCTAGAACATTACTCGGTCGGCGAGCGAGAGAGGATGATGGGATTTCCACCGAGCTATGTGAGTAAGCCTCTTCAAAATTTGTTCAACGAGATCACGACATGTGCAATCCTTCAACCGGAGACAAGCGCTGATGGCAAGACCTACAGAGACTTCATGGATAAACGATTCTGGCATCTGCGGAAGAAACTTAAGTTGAGCCATTATCCTAAATCTGAAGAACCTTACTTTGAGATTGGTATTGCAACACCAATAGAGAACAAGCAGAAACTTGCATTCTTCACGGAAGAACAATACAGCAAGCACTTGATTGGAATGGGATTTAGCATTTGTGTTGTAGAAGCTTTGCTAGAGGGATTGGTTGATTTGTTTGCAAAAGACTTGCTGAGAACATACGAAGGATGTGACTATTCGTTCCCATGGGAGCCATACCTATCAAATCATCGTGAACGGCAGAAGGAAGAGGAATCCGCAACGCAATCAGCTAATGAAGAGGGGCAAATGAGGGAAGATTGATGTATGCTTTACATAATATTCAATAGTGCAATCGTTATATTAGCGCCCAAGCTCTACTCCTGGATCACATACCAATTGGTAGACGTCAGTTTAACTGGTTGCTACTTCTCAAATATTTCCCCACCCTCTATAACAACATACTCAGTGCGAGCTGAGTTCCTCTGATAGGGTGTAGAAGACAAGCAGAGCTCTCGATATTATGTGTCCGCCTATCTGATCAACCAATGATATCTCTCTATGCTACAAATCGACGCCTAAGTACCTTGTGGTGCTAGCGATTGAGGGAAGGAGTAACGAAGAAAACGTGAGTGCAACTCCCTTTTCCTTTTCAGAAGAAAGGAGTTTCCCAACACGTCGGAATTCAGTATTGGATTGGAGCAGCATTTGGCTGAACGGAAAGAGAGGTTCTGAACGGACACCCGAACGGTACATCAGAAACCAAAGAGGCCCACGCACGCTACTCAATGCTCTTTGTTGCCCAAGTCTCGTACTCTTTCATGAAGAAGAAGTAATTGTTGCACGAGACTAAGCAATGATGATGGAATCCCATGAGGAACGCGATGAATACAAGAGGAAGCAGCAGTTCGACTACCTCACGTCGGACGTCCT
>Ga0209652_1001800_pt1 | contig 17245 bp, 26 predicted proteins | sample SaaInl74LU_5_DNA_FD_184641 | JGI IMG/M metagenome (GOLD analysis project Ga0209652, IMG submission 184641) | Marine microbial communities from expanding oxygen minimum zones in the Saanich Inlet - ESP_74LU_5_DNA (SPAdes) (version 2) | ecosystem: Environmental > Aquatic > Marine > Intertidal zone...
AAATGGATATGAAACCAGCAGTACTTAACAAAGCAATTCGTATTGCGTATAAAAACGAGTTTGCAAATGTACAAGACAGTTTCAATGCAGTTGAAGAGATTCTACAAGCAACAGGACGAGATGTTTAATGCTCGACTTAAAGGTCGTAGAAGTACAACACTATACTGATAAACTATTCCGTATTAGAACAGAACGCCCTCGCAGTTATAGATTTACTGCGGGGGAGTTTGTTATGATTGGACTAGAAGATGCACCTAATAGGGCATACAGTATTACTAGTGGTCCATATGATGACTACATTGAGTTCTATAGTATCAAAGTACAAGACGGACCTTTGACAAGTAAACTACAGTATATTCAAGTAGGCGATACTATTCGTGTAGGTGAGAAGCCAACAGGCACACTTATACTTGCTAACTTAGAACTAGGCGGACATCTGGTAATGATGGCAAGTGGTACTGGTATTGCTCCGTTTATTAGTTTACTACGTGAACCAGAAACATACGACTTGTTTGAGAACATTACAGTAACATGGACCACTAGGCTACATGCTGAACAGGATTGTTACCGAGACTTCTTGAATGAGATGCCCGTTGAATATATCAGCACAGTTACACAAGAGCCTGCTGAACTACAAGGACGTATTCAAGTGTTTATGGAGGACGGAACTGTAAAGATTGACAATCCTGCAGAACAGCGTATAATGTTATGTGGAAGTATGGCATTTAATAATGACCTTAAAGATCATTTCAACTCACTTGGATTTAGTGAAGGTAATAAAAAGACACAAGGAACATTTGTGCAAGAAAAGGCGTTTGTTAGTTAATGTATGTAGATGCACTTATAGATAGAGACAAAGATATTATTCATGTAGTAGAACGCAGAGACGGTAAACGTGTGTTTATCGATCATCCTGCACGATATCTATTTTACTACAAAGATCAACGAGGCAGCTTTGACAGCATTTTTGGTGATAAACTAAACCGTGTAATAACAACCAGCGGTAAACAGTTTAAAAAAGAAAAGAAGATGTACGGCGGACAACGCTTGTTTGAAAGCGATGTAAACCCTGTGTTTAGATGCCTAGCTGACAACTATCTAGGTGCGGATACTCCAAAGCTACAGCAAGCGTTTTTCGATATTGAGGTTGACTTTAATTCTGAGTTAGGATTTGCGCCGCCAGAAGATCCGTTCAACGCAGTAACAGCAATCAGTGTACACTTGGATTGGATCGGTAAGACTATTTGTTTGGTTAACAAACCCAAGACACTTACTAAAGCAGACGCACAAGAGATATGCAACAGATTTGATGATACTATACTGTGCGATACAGAAAGCGAAATGCTAGAAACATTCTTACAACTAATTGACGATGCAGATGTAATGAGTGGATGGAACAGCGAAGGCTTTGATATTCCCTACTTGGTGAATCGTATTGCTAAGACTATGGGCAAAGAACACACAAGACGTTTTTGCTTATGGGGCAAGTATCCCAAGCGGCGTGAGTATGAGAAGTACGGCAAATTACAGGAAACATATGATACTATTGGCAGACTGCACTTAGACTATATGCAACTGTATCAGAAGTATACATATCACGAAATGCATTCGTATAGTTTGGATGCCATCGGCGAATATGAACTTGGCGAGCGTAAAACAGAATATCAAGGCACACTGGATCAGCTTTACAACAATGACTTTGAAACGTTTATTGCGTACTCTAGACAAGACGTTGACTTGTTGGTGCGTATGGACAAGAAGCTACAGTTTATTGACCTAGCAAACGTTATTGCACACGACAACACAGTTCTTGTGCAAACAACTATGGGTGCGGTAGCTGTTACAGACCAAGCTATTATCAACGAAGCACACAGTCGTGGACTAATTGTTCCAGATAAACTACATGACAAAGTACAAAAGCATTATCCGCATCAATGTACGGCGGCTGGTGCATATGTTGCTACACCCAAAAAGGGCAAGCATGAATGGATCGGTAGTATGGATTTGAACAGTCTGTATCCGAGTATTCTACGCAGTCTTAATATGAGTACCGAAACTATTATTGGTCAGATCAGACACACACTAACTGTTCCGATGCTAGCAGATCACAAATGGGAAGTTGCAAAAGCATGGGAAGGTAGGTTCGCTTGTCCTGAGTATGAAAAAGTTATGGAAAAGAACGATGAGACATTGTTGTACATCGACTTTGAAAATGGAGAAGAATTGTCCGGGACAGGCGCTGAACTATATCAAATTATATTTGAAAGTGAGCAACCTTGGGTACTTACTAGTAATGGAACAATACTTGATCAAACTAAGAAAGGTATTATTCCTGGCTTGCTAGAGCGTTGGTATGCTGAACGTAAAGTACTACAAAAGAATATGCGTGAAAATCAAACTGCAGGTAATACAGAAGAGACTGCATATTGGGACAAACGTCAGCTAGTTAAAAAGATTAACTTAAACAGTTTGTATGGTGCGTTACTTAACCCTGGTAGTAGGTTTAATGATCCACGCATGGGACAAAGCACAACACTAACTGGTAGAACTATTGCAAGACACATGGGAGCCAAAGTTAATGAACTTTTCACAGGAATTTATGATCATGTTGGAGATAGTATTATCTATGGGGATACTGATAGTGTATACTTTAGTGCTTACCCTGTATTTAAGTCGCAAATAGAAAGTGGCGAGTTTGCATGGGACAAAGACAAAGTTACAGAACTATATGAAACTGTATGCGATCAAGCCAACGAAACATTTCCTGACTACATGGCAACTGCACACAATGTACTCAACAGAGAACAAGGTGAAATAATAGCGGCGGCTAGAGAAGTTAGTGCTACTAGTGGTATATACATAACTAAGAAACGTTATGCTATATTGGTGTATGACAATGAAGGTCATAGAGAAGATAAAGATGGTAAACCAGGCAAGATAAAAGCAATGGGCCTGGACCTCAAACGAAGTGATACACCAGCATTTATGCAAGACTTTTTAAGCGAACTACTGTACAGTACACTAACTGGTGCAACAGAAGATGCAATTATCGAGCGCATTATCTCTTTCCGCAGTGAGTTTAGAAATATGCCAGCATGGAGCAAAGGCACGCCTAAACGTGTAAACAAACTTACACACTACTACAACAGTGAGTTTACAATGGACAAGAAGACAGGCGACGAAACATACAAGGGCAAAAGCAATATGCCCGGACATGTTAGAGCGGCTATCAACTACAATAGAATGCGCAGAATGAATGGTGATCGATACAGTATGGAAATTATGGATGGTATGAAAACTATTGTGTGTAAACTAAAACCAAATCCAATGGGCTTTACTAGCATTGGTTTCCCTACAGACGAAACACGATTGCCAGACTGGTACAAGGAACTTCCATTTGACACAGACACTATGGAAGAAGGAATTATTACTAAGAAGATTGAAAACTTGTTAGGAGTAATGAATTGGGATCTAGCTAGAGCAGAGGATAAAACTACGTTTGATAGTTTGTTTGAATGGTAATGGCTAAATTAGATTTACACGGAAAACATGTACACGAAGCATGGAAAAGCGTTGACAGATTCTTACAAGAATGTTACTATAGTAGTAATAGCAGGTGCGAAATTATTTGCGGACAAGGTGCTATTAAGACTGAAATAGAAACTTGGCTACACCTAAATAAACATGTGCGAGAGTATAGATTAAACAATCGCACACAAGGCAGTTACAATATAAACCTAAAGAAAAGGAAATAATATGCGAGATTATCTCAAAGACGTTGTACAACACACACATGGACTTGGCTTTATTGACCAAGCAAAAGTTGTTAACGAAGATGCAAGTACACAAATAGAAGCTATGGATGATGACCGTACAGTTATTGTGCAGGCAACATTTAAAGAACAAGTGCCAGGTCTAAGCGGCACATTTGGGTTGCCCAATTTAGGTAAACTAAACATTCTACTTAACATTGATGAATACAAAGATAATGCAAACATCACTGTAAACTCACAAGATCGTAATGGCGAGACTGTTCCATTTGGACTACACTTTGAAAATGCAAACGGTGACTTTAAGAACGACTATCGATTTATGAGCAAAGAGATTGTTGAAGAAAAGCTAAAAAGTGTTAAGTTCAAAGGTGTGAACTGGGACATTACTATGGCTCCTAACAGTGCAAGTATTGCACGTTTTAAAATGCAGGCGCAAGCTAACAGCGAAGAAACTGTGTTTGTTGCAAAAACAGAAGGCACTGATCTAAAGTTTTTCTTTGGCGATGCTAGTACACACGCAGGTAACTTTGTGTTTGCAACCGACGTAGACGGTGCATTGAACACAGGATGGAGTTGGCCCGTAGCACAAGTACTGAGTATTCTCAACTTGCCAGGCGACATTACTATGAAGTTTAGTGATGCAGGAGCAGCAATGATTACAGTAGACAGCGGTATGGCAACATATGACTATATCCTGCCAGCACAAAGCAAATAATATATGGAGCATTGGCAACACACAGACTTAACAAGTACGCAAGACGATTATGCAGTGTTCTTGCCTGCTCTAAGTACATTCTATGCATTGTTTATAGGTAGACAACGCAGAGGGCTAGAACCTTTTGATGAAAACAAAAAGGGAAGTGGTACTCCGTATATTGATCTTAATCGTGTACCTCAACACTTAACTGATAACAATCCAAGTAATGGTGTAGAAAGTCTTAATTGGTTAAGCAAAGACGGTATATTTAATTACAAGTGGAGTTTACACAGTGCTGGACACGCCAGTCTTGATCTAACAAAAGACATGTACAGAGAAAGTCAGTACAGAGAGCGTGATAGAGAAAACAGTTGGTTACTAGGTGACTCGGGTGGCTTCCAAATTGGTAAAGGCAAGTGGGAAGGCGACTGGCGAGCTAACAGTGGTTGTCAACAAGCACAGAAGAAACGTGATGGTGTCCTTAAATGGATGGACGCTTTTATGGACTATGGAATGATTCTTGATATTCCAGCTTGGGTAAGTCGTAGCCCTGAAGGTGCAGAGAAAAGTAATATTAGCAGCTATCAAGAAGCTGTTGATGGTACTGCATTCAACAACGAATACTTTATTAGAAATCGTAGCGGTGATTGCAAGTTCTTAAATGTACTACAAGGCGAAAACTTTGCACAAGCGGATGATTGGTATTCACAGATGAAAAAGTTCTGTGATCCCAAGCAGTATCCAGACGCTCATTTTAATGGCTGGGCTATGGGCGGGCAAAACATGTGCGATATTGAACTAGCACTAAAGCGTCTAGTTGAACTTCGACATGATGGCTTACTAGAAGAAGGCGTACATGATGTAATGCACTTCCTTGGTACTAGTAAATTAGAATGGGCTCTGGTACTTACTGCAATTCAACGTGCAGTACGCAAGCATCATAACAAGAACTTTACTGCTACGTTTGATTGTGCAAGTCCTTTCTTGTGTACAGCAAATGGTCAAATGTATACCAATTGGCGTTTGGAGCAAGACAGCAAATGGAGTTACATGATGAATGACGCTCCGGATGATAAGAGCTTCAAAGGCAACGGAGTACTGTTTGACGATATGGCAACAGCAATGTATCCAGACTATATTCCTAGTCCTATTACAAAAGGTATGATGCTGGACGAGATTTGTTACTATGCGCCAGGTGACCTAAGTAGACAAGGCAACGAAACTAAAACAAGTTGGGATAGTTTCAGCTATTGTATGCTAATGGGGCATAATGTTTGGCAGCATATTAAGAGTGTGCAAGAAGCAAACAAAGCATTTGACGTTGGACAATATCCAACTATGATGGTAGACAACAGCTTTGACAAACAAGAAGTTAAAGATGTTGTTATGGAAGTTTTTGCTGAAAGTGACAAAGGAAAGAGCTTGCAAATTATCGAAAATCATCGTAAACTATGGATGAAAGTAATCGGCACACGTGGTGCTGTTGGTAAGAAAACAATTAACAGTTCGGCTCAATTCAATGCACTCTTCTCATAAAGCACTAATTATAGGAACAGGATTTGGTAGCCTGTACAAAAGTATATACGAAAGTATGGGCTGCCAAGTAACAACTGTAGATATTGCAGATCCGCAAGCAGACTATCAATACGTGTGGAAAGCATTAAAAGCAGACAGCAACGCACGTTGGAATACATGTCATATCACTACACCTAATCATACACATTATCAACTAGCAGACTTATGTGCAAACTTCTGCGATATTGTATTTGTTGAAAAGCCTGGAGTAGACAATCCAGAGCTATGGGAAGAACTGTTAGCAGATCATCCTGATACACGTATTATGATGACCAAGAACAATCAATACAGAGACAACGTACATCAGATACGAGAAGCAGCTAATCAAGGCAAAGTAAACATTAACTGGATTAACGGCAATAGAATACCTAAACCAGGCAGTTGGTTTACTACAAAGAAACTAGCATTTGGAGGTGTAAGCAGAGACTTGATGCCACACTTGTTGAGTTGGGTACAAGTACTAGAACCAGACTGGATGCACATGAAGCCTAAGTTTAGTCGCTGTGATCAAAGGTGGAAACTAAAAGATTTAACTGACAGTGACTATGGTGCTATCGATAAAGATGGTGTATATGATGTAGATGATAGTTGTTATATTGACTTAGGTAAATTCAGTTTGCATGCAGATTGGCGCAGTGATACCAGCGATGATATTGCTATACACACAGATAAAGTAAGTTTTCAACTAGGACTATGTCCTGAAAGTGCATACGAAGAAATGATACGTATTGCCTATGAGAACCTCGATAATGATGAGTTTTGGAAACAACAGAAGGATATGGATCTTTGGATCCATAATATATTATGCAACCTGTAAGACAATTATTCACCGACGGGACTGGTGAGTTCTTTGAAAAAGACTATTTGGTACCCATGTTACTGAAAAACGAAATACGTGTACGCAGTGTAATGACAGGCATTTGCCGCAGTGATGTTGACATGATGACTGGAGACTTTACATTACTGCCTCCAAACATGCACGGACATGAAGGTCTAGGACAAGTTGTTGCAGTAGGCAACGACATCGACGATTGCGTAAAAGGCGATTATGTTGCTACTAGAGGCGAGCCTGCATATGCTGACATATACAACTGTGCTAAAGGTACATACTGTGTAGTGCCAGAAGCAAAGCCAGAATACATTATCGAGCCAGTTGCTTGTGCAGTTAACATGGAAATGGTTTGTCACGATGAATTAAAACAACGTGACGGCGGCAAAATGCTAATTATCGGAACTGGATTTCTTGCAAAAGTGTTCCATCAAACTGTTTTACAAAGTTCAGATTACAGCTATGATATTAGTGTGCTCGGCAAAAGCAACGCAGATTATTGGGGGAACGCACTAGTAAACATCGGGCAAGATGGATACGATGTAGTGGTTGATCTTAAAGGCAGCAACATTATCAAAGATGTTAAAGTAAATCCCAATGCAATGCTGATACTAGCAAGTGCACCACACAGAGAATATAACTTTCCGTTTGAAGATTGGCTATGGAACAACGTAACAATTAAAATGCCAAGTCCTAGAGCAGAAACATTTCACAATGCAATGAAGTCGGCAACTAAAATGGTAAGTCAAGGAAAAATTAATCTTGACAACGTATGGACTAACAGCTATAATAGAGAAACAAATTGGAAGCAAGGTTTTTTAGATGCACTTAATCGTCCAGCGAACTATAGTAGAGGTTACATAAAATGGAACTAAACACAGAAGGTAGACAAGACGTAGTATACTTTGTTGGTACCGAAGTCGAACACACTGCAATGAAAGATGAGAAAACTCTTTTTGTAGTTGGTATTCAACCAGTAGATGAAATCTCAAAACGTGCAGATGCACATGGTATTAAACATTTGTATTTTGGTACTAGTCAAAGTTTTACACCCCTCTTTGATAAAGATTATGAACAATGGGAAAATATGATTAAGCCCTTGCTCAAACAAGGTTACTGGTGTACACTAGACTTTGGTGTCGAATATGCACCACATGTATTAGAATGTGGGTTTGACGAATATGATAAGTATATTGGTATGATAAGTGTAAAACTTCCATACATTAGACAATTTAATTATAATGCAACCCTTAAACTAGATGATACTACATGGGGCAAAAGCAACCCCGGAGTATGGTGTCATAGCTTACATGAACTACAACAGCGCAGTGTATACACTGACTGGAAAGATTATGTAGGCGATACGGTAATCGAATGAACGGTAATAAAAGAATAGGCTTTACTTGTAGCACATTTGATCTGCTGCATGCTGGGCATGTTGCTATGCTCAGAGAAGCAAAAGAACACTGTGACTATCTTATTTGTGGGTTGCAAACAGACCCTACAATCGATAGACCAGATACTAAGAATGCACCAGTGCAAACATTAGTAGAACGATACACACAGCTAAATGCAGTAGAGTATGTAGATGAAATAATCCCATATCAAACTGAACAAGACCTTGTTGATATATTCAGCATGTATCATATTACAGTAAGAGTTCTTGGCGAAGAGTATCGTGAAAAAGATTTTACAGGAAAAGACATTTGTCGCAAACGAGGTATTGATCTATACTTTAACAAAAGAGAACATAGATTTAGTACTACAGATTTAAGAGAGCGAGTAAGCAATGAGCCCAGTAGAAAATCGACTCAACAAGTTAATTAAAGAACATAGAACACTTGACGACGAGATAAAACGGTTGTATAATACAACACATAGTGAACGAACACTTAAAAATATGAAATTTAGAAAACTACAACTCAAAAATGAAATAACCAAACTAGAAGGAAAAACCGATGGTTAAGAAAATACGTGTGCTAGACGAACCAGTGGCAGCACCTCCAATGGATGCTTCTCCGGAAGCATTATATGAACTACAAAAAACAATGGATTGGAAATTGTGGGAAATTCTTCAAATTATGCAACGACTTGAAAAATCGTTGGGTGGTATGGAAATCACTATTCCTGATGACGATGACTAGAGAATCATATTATAATTATATGAAACGCCGTAGTTCAGAAGAGGACGCTAAAATGGCAAACGCACTAAAAAACGCAAAACGTAGTATTTGGGTAACTTTTACTAAAGAAGGTATTCATAAATATCCAGCAGCACTCGACGATCCTGCGCTGGCAACAGGTGACGAATATGATGTAAGTTTCTTAGGATACCCACATCGACATACGTTTCACTTTAAAGTACAAATTCAAGTAACACACAACGATAGAGACATTGAATTTATTCAATTCAAACGTTGGTTAGAGAATCTTTATAAAGAAGATATTCTCGAACTAGATTACAAGTCATGCGAAATGATTGCAGATGACTTGTACTTAAAGATTAACGCAAAGTATCCCAGCCGCTTTGTTGTTATTGATGTCGCCGAAGATGGCGAAAATGGCTGTCAAATTGTTTATCCATAAAGAAGGAATATAAGATGCGACAAGACCGCATTAGTATCAATGATATTAAGAATGACTTGATTAAAATTATCGAACCATACGATGGTCGTTTGGAAGGTAAAGCAGGAAGCGAAAAACGTGTTGAGCGTTTGTTTAAAACTTATTTGGTTGATCTAACAAAAAGTCGTCAAATACAAGACTTCAATATTGTTAGCAGTGTACGTGATACTGCGGTCACATATGATGTTAATGTAAAAATTAACGCAGATCGTAGTCCTAAGAAATTGAAGATCCACGTTGGTATCTTTCAACCGCCATGGACAAATGCAGTATGACAGTCTACATTGTAGATATAGAAGCTGTTGATACTCGATATACCAAGCAATGGAAAGAATATCTTCCAAAGCAAATTGGTAAAACTGCTGATGATGTAATTGTTATCAGTGGCGGGGAAACGCCGCAGGCTACTACGCCTGGGGCTTTCCTCAACTTTGGTGGTACTAACGTTTATAAAAGTAAACAATTAGAAACCATTGGCGAGATGTTCTGTAAAGGACAAGTAGCTGATGGGGACTATTTCCTATATACAGATGCTTGGAACCCTACTGTTATTCAGTTACGTTATATGGCTGAGTTACTAGGAGTCGATGTTAAAATTGGCGGCATGTGGCATGCTGGCAGTTATGATCCACAAGACTTCTTGGGTAGGCTTATTGGTGAGAAGGCATGGGTTAGACATGCAGAGAAAAGTATGTTTTGGTGTTATGACCACAACTACTTTGCAACTGAATTTCATCTAAATATGTTTGCAGAAAACTTACTAAAGTACAGAGGCATGTTTGGTATGAGTGCGGCAGAGACACTAAAAGATGGCAATGAAAATATTGTTATCACAGGGTGGCCAATGGAGTATATGCAAGAAACATTTGCACCATACAAAAATATGACCAAGAAGGATACCATTGTATTCCCACATCGTATCGCTCCAGAAAAGCAAGTTGATATTTTTAAAGATTTAGCTAAGGAATTGCCCGAGTATGAATTTATAGTTTGTCAGGAACAAGAGTTGACAAAAGATGAATACCATACTATACTTGGTGAAGCTAAGGTAGTGTTTAGTGCAAACTTGCAAGAAACGCTAGGCATTAGCGCATATGAAGGTACGTTAGTAAATGCAATTCCAATGGTTCCTGATCGTTTAAGTTACACAGAGATGTATGACGACGAATACAAGTATCCAAGCAAATGGACTGAAAGTTTTGAAAGTTACACAAAACACAAGTCCAAACTGATTGAAAAGTTAAAAAATTATATGCAAAGTCATAACAATTATCACAATCAGTTAAATACAGAGTCAGCAAAGTTAACGCAAACATTTTTTAGCGGTAACAATATGTATGACGCTATTACTAAAAGTGACACACCACTATAACTCGGAGCAATAAATGACAAAAAGTGAAGAACTAAAGGTCCGCCTTGACGATGCAGGTATTCGTTATTGGGCAGGCGACAACATCTCCTCGGTACTAGATGACGGAGATAAACAACAACTAATCGAAGAACTTACCCCAAAATTTGAAAGTGTATTAGATAGTTTGCTTATTGACAGAGCAAATGATCCTAACAGCATGGACACAGGTAGACGTCTTGCAAAGATGTATATCAACGAGCTTATGGCAGGGCGTTATGACCCTATCCCTAAAGCAACAGCATTTCCCAATGACAGTGCAGACAAATACGATGGCATGTTAGTAGTTCGTAGTGAACTTAAAAGTATGTGTTCGCATCATCACCAACCAGTTGCGGGTGTTGCATACATCGGTATTATTGCTGCAGAACAATTAATTGGGTTAAGCAAATACACACGTATCGCACAATGGTGTGCTAGGCGTGGAACACTACAGGAAGAACTTGCAATGGTAATTGCAAGAGAAATCCAAACTGCAACTGGCAGTAATGATGTAGGTGTTTACATTCAAGCAACACATGGATGTTGTGAGAACAGAGGTATTATGGCTCATAGTAGTTTAACACAAACAACAGTACTTAAAGGTGCTTTCAAAGACGACCATGGCACTAAGAAAGAGTTTATGGATAATATCAAATTGCAGCAGCAATTTGCAGGATGAGACATAGGTTAGAGTACATCCTAAAAGAAAGGTAAACCACACATGAAAATATTAAAACTATTGGCTGCTACACTAGTAGCGGCAACATTAGGTGTTTCTGCATTTGCAGATGCTCCCAAGGATAAAGCAAAAGTCGGATTTATTTACGTCGGACCAACTGGTGATCACGGCTGGACATATCGTCACGACATTGGTCGTCAACAAGTAGAAGAAGCATACGGAGATCGTGTTGAAACTACGTTTGTTGAAAGTGTACCGGAAGGTGCTGATGCAGAACGTGTGCTAACACAAATGGCACTACAAGGCGCAGACATTATCTTTGCCACATCATTCGGATACATGGATCCGGTTATTAACGTAGCTAAGAAATTTCCAAATGTAAAGTTTGAACATGCTACAGGCTATAAGCAATCAGAAAACGCTGCTAACTATGGTTTGAAATTGTATCAAGCAAGACATGTACAAGGTGTTGTAGCAGGTATGATGACAAAAACAAACAAGATTTGTTATATTGCTTCATTCCCAATTCCAGAAGTTATGCGTGAGATTAACACATTCTTCTTGGGCGCACGTAAGTATAATCCAGATGTAGAACTATCAATTGCGTGGGTTTACACATGGTATGATCCAGGCAAAGAAAAAGATGCGGCAGTGGCGTTGATCCAACAGGGTTGTGATATTGTAGCACAACATACTGACTCGCCTTCTCCGCTACAAGCGGCAGAACAAGCAGGTGTACTTGGTTTTGGACAAGCAAGTGATCAAATGAAGTTTGCTCCTAACGCACAATTGACAGCAACTATCGACAATTGGGGTCCTTACTACATTAAGAAAGTAGGACAAGTACTAGACGGTACATGGGAAACAGGCGATTACTTTGGACATATGAACGAAGGCGCCGTACAAATGGCACCGTTTGCTAATATGCCAGCTGATGTACAAGCAGAAGCACAACGTGTAAAAGATGCTATTAGCGCAGGCGAGTTGTTTGGATTTACTGGTCCAATTAACAAGCAAGACGGAACAGTGTTCCTCAAAGAAGGCGAAGTAGCAACTAGACAACAACTAGACACTATGATGTTTTATGTAGAAGGCATCACAGCAAACCCACCTAGTTAATAATATAGTGGCCCTTCGGGGCCACTTTTTATCTAAGGAAATATAATGATACCAGTAATTGATCTTAAATCAGATACAGCTCTTCAACAGATAGAAGAAGCATACACTACAATTGGATTTGCAGTGTTTACGAATTATTTTACACCCCAAGAACAAACCACGTATCACACATGGTTTGATACTATGAAACAATTTTTTGAACTAGATTTGGAGACCAAACAACGGTATCCGTATGAAGGTGATACTAACTTGGGGTACAGTGTAATGGGCGCAGAAAATGTCGACCCAACGGCACCCAAAGATCTCAAAGAAAGTTTCAACTATAATAATACACGCATGGGCGATCATTTATGGCCAGAGCTCGAAGGTTTCAAAACTCTTGCTACTGAAACTGTAAACATCGCTGACAGACTTACAATACGGCTAATGACACGTTTTGATAAAATACTAGGACGTCCAGATATGCCATTAACACACTGTCATATGCAAAATTATAGTACAACAAGAGTTATACACTATCCTGCTTATACAGGTCCACTAGAGGACAAGCAGATGCGTATAGGAGAACATAGTGATTATGGAACCATAACACTATTGTGGCAAATCAATGATGTCCCTGGACTGGAAGTACAAGACCTTGAAGGCACTTGGCATCCTGTTCCATATGAAAAGGACGCAGTGATTTGTAACATCGGCGACTTGTTACAACGCTGGACCAATGACTATTTTAAGTCAACCAAGCACAGAGTTGTAAACAGTCACATTGACCAAGAACGTTGGAGCATGCCGCATTTTGTAGATCCGAAACCAGGAACTATGGTAAAAAACTTGCGTAATGAACCAGCAAAATACGAACCCATTGAAAGTTTAGAATACTTACAATGGCGATTAGCTCAAAGCTATTAACTAACAGGGAGAATATTATGTTAGGATTTTTTAAAAATATTGACAGAAGCATGTTGCTAAAACTAGTAGCACTACATGTAATTGTTATCGTAGTAAGTAATGCACTAGTGAGTATTCCAGTAGAAATTTTTGGAATTAAACTTACATGGGCTGCATTTACATTTCCGTTGGTTGTACTAGCAACTGACTTAACAGTACGAATGTTAGGTAAAAACATTGCACGTTCAACAATTGCGGCGGCATATCCGTTGGCAATTATTGGATCAATTTTAGTTGTAATGGCGGAAGGTGCTCCACATAGTGTAGCAATGCGTATTGGTTTAGCTAGTGCAACAGCGTATGCAGTTGGCACAATGTTGGACGTATATGTGTTTCAATACCTGCGTGAAAACTTTTTGAAGCATTGGTGGATTGCGCCAGCGGTATCAACTGTGGCGGCAAACATTATTGACACATACACATTCTTTTGGGTTGCGTTCAACAACAGTGCAGACGAATATATGTCTGCAAACTGGATGGAGATCGCAGGATCACAAGTTGTGATTAAGATTGCAGTAGGTTTAATTATCTTCTTACCAGCATATGGTGTACTACTGCGTTACCTAAACGGTAGGCTTTCAGAAGCAAATGCTGAATAATACAGCAACACACACTAACAACGGTGAGGTGACAATTGAAAAACGCCTCATCGTTGAAGGTAGAGACATACTAAATGAGCTTGACAACTTGCACAAAAGTATGTTATTATTACCGAGAGATCAGAAGTTACAAGACAAATATCCTGAACTTAAAGAAGCGTATGACGCCTATCAAGAACTATACAGAGGCGTAATGATAGCAGAGAAAATGGTGAACACATGATTAAAAAACATTACTATAGTTGGCAAGACATTGAAACAATGTGTACAAGCATTGTTAATCAAATGTATACAGACAACTGGCGTCCTGATTATATCGTAGGTCTTACAAGAGGTGGTAATGTTCCTGCTACTATTATTAGTAACATGACAGGCATTCGTTGCGAAGCACTTAAAGTAAGTTTGCGTGATAGCCAAAATGGCGAAGAAAGCGAAAGTAACTGCTGGATGGCAGAAGATGCATTTGGTTACAATAAAGAACCAACGAATATTCTTATTGTAGATGACATTAACGACACAGGTGCTACATTTAATTGGATTATGAAAGACTGGCAGTCAAGTTGTTTGCCAGGCGACGACAAATGGCAAAGTGTATGGAACAATAACGTTCGATTTGCTACACTAACAGACAACTTAGCTAGTGAATTCACAGAGCATTGTGCTTACACTTGTCACGAAATTAACAAATCAGAAGAGGATGTATGGCTAGTATATCCCTGGGAGAATGTAGGACAATATGGTTAGACCAATCAAAACAGATGAAGACGAAAGATTAGTTAAGGAATTTTTAGCTAAGAAAGGCAACAAAGTAACAGTGTTGCCAGCACATGCAAGAACAGATCCTGAAGATATTGTTTATACTTTTAAAGCAGGTCTCCGTGGAAGAAAACCTAAACCTGGGCCTCCAAAAGAAGATGAATAAAGTTATAGAGTTTTTTAAAGACAGTTATAGACTGTCGCCTTTTGCGTTCTACTGCGAACTAGTCGAAGCAGTGATGCTAATTGGTGCTAGTGCGGTATTAACATATACAGTATTAGATCCAGCAACCAAAATCTTTATTCCCATGTACCTGGTGGGCAGTATACTTGGTGTGATCAGTACATGGATTAGACGAGCAGGATTTGCTATTGTACTAACAATATGGTTTGTGATTATGAACAGTATCGCTATGGTACAATTATTTTTATTATAGGAGAAGAGTAAATGACTAATAAAGTATATGTTCGTGGTAGTAACTATGGCGGTGAAATGACTATCGGTGAAGTTACAAAAGAGTTTGTTGAATACTGGCAACCTATCTGCAAAGAAGAAGGCGACAGTCGTCTTGTTGAACACCTAATGGCATTAGATGCGTGGGACAATGATCCAGAAGACGAAGAAGGGTTTGACAAGAATAGCCCCAAAGTTTACGAGGATATGGAAACTTGGAACAACTGGTATGAATGTGATGATATTCATCATCATAATAGTTCGAGTGGTACAGAACTTTGGGCATTCCCTATCACCGGCGAATCCGATGGCTATCCAGAATACGATTGGGATGATCGTATAGAATTTGAACCTCACCAACTGTACAGTCGTGAATGTTATACACAAGCTGAACCAGCAACAAAAGATAAAGAAGATAATAGTGTTCCTGTACTAGTGTTTTATTCAAGCGAAAAAGGTGAGTTTGGCAGCTGGACTATTGAACTAGAAGACGACGAAACTTTTGATCCTAAAAAAATTACAGTTAGTATTGTAGAAACAGATCAAGGAGAAATGGTTGAAAGACTATTTTATGATAAAAAAGAATACGAATGTGAATACGATTGGTGCGACAGTCGCGGCAAAGGTTACTATGCTGATGTAGGCTGGTTCAATAAACGTTGGGAAGATCCACATTTAAACGAAGAAACTGATAAAGAAATGTGGGACGATGCATGGGATTATTACGATTCTGAAATGGAAGAACTAAGAGAACAAGAACGTAAAGAATACGAACAAGCAAGAGCACAAAAGATTGCCGATAACCCCGGATGGGAACCTGGACAATGACCAAGTGGAGCGACTATATAAGAACAGTACCCGACTATCCTGTAACAGGTATTAACTTTTATGATCTTAACAGTCTATTTGCAGGTCCTAAATATAATGATGTAATCGACGATCTTGCCAAAGCTATTACACTAACAGACACACCCACGCATATTGTAGGTGTTGAAAGCAGAGGGTTTGTACTAGGAGCGGCTGTTGCATATGCAACAAAATTACCATTTGTTATGGTACGTAAAAAAGGTGCTAAGTATCCAGGAAAGCTGTTAGAAGAAGATTATACATTAGAATATGGTAGTGCAACTCTTACTCTACAAGAGGGGTTGCTAGGACACACAGATCGTGTTATAATTGTAGATGATTTAATTGCGACAGGCGGCAGTATGATGGCAACACAACGTTTAGTAGAGAAGACTGGTGCTAGTGTGTTACAAGGACTTGCTATCATCGATCTTCTTTATGTTAGACAGCCTAAGACACAATTAACTTTGCCAACTTATAGTTTAGAAAGTGTATTATAATGATAACAGAAACAATTATAAACAACAGTGATATTATCATAGGTAATTTACTATTTTGGCCTGTGTATATATGGATATGTACTATACCATATCGTATGTTACAATCGGTGATAAACAATGCATAAACAAACAGGCATAAACAGTTGGACAATTGAAGTCCAAGAAAACGGCAAAACAAAAGAGCTGTTCATTGAGTTTCCACCTGATGCATTAGATCAAGTTGGGTGGGATGTAGGCGATACATTGATTTGGGAAGAACTAGATCACGGTGCTTGGAGTATAAAAAAATGCGAGTCAGACTAGGACCATACAGAAAGAATCGTGCTACAAGAGTTGAAATAGAACCGCACGACACATGGAGTATGGATTGCACACTTGCTATGATTATTCATCCTATGCTTGTACAACTCAAAGCAACGACACATGGATATCCTAGCACTACTACTGAACAAGAGTGG
>Ga0209652_1001802_pt1 | contig 17228 bp, 12 predicted proteins | sample SaaInl74LU_5_DNA_FD_184641 | JGI IMG/M metagenome (GOLD analysis project Ga0209652, IMG submission 184641) | Marine microbial communities from expanding oxygen minimum zones in the Saanich Inlet - ESP_74LU_5_DNA (SPAdes) (version 2) | ecosystem: Environmental > Aquatic > Marine > Intertidal zone...
CATTACTTACCTAGCCAATATTCCCTCTCATTCCCCTCTTCATCAATATACGACACCCTCCCGAGAGCACGATCCATCTCCTCCACATTATCGAAGACAATCCAATCATATTCCTTATCGACAATATTCGAATCATCTTCATCAAAACTTCCATTATTCGATGACATGGTAGAAACCTTCCCATGACGAGCATTACATTCACCTGATAAGGTAAACACACTCCCATCTGCTTCAATACATGCCACGATCTCCAATGATTCAGGTCTGAACACACTCGCATACTTCTTGTAGTCATCACTCGAGGAAAGGTGAGTACATTTGTTCCCCCACAAGTCAATTGCCAACTTGGCCAATTCATCCGTTTCATTCTTCTCAAGACTATCATCCGTCATATGAGGACGACGAACAAAATACGATGCCAATGGTGTTCCATACTCATTAGGGATAGATCTCGCAGCTGCTACAAGAAACTGCTCTTCCACACGCTCTTCTTGAGGTGTTGTGCCATCATCATCATCTCCTGCCTTTTTGTTCAATTGTGTATCCGAAACGACTCGATTCAACTGCTTTGGCAATGGACTCGCCCTCACTCGAGGAGTACCACTCATCGACCCATAATGACCATGATGTTCTGGACTACCAGTTCGACTACCGGCACGACTGTTCCCAGAACGGGGCGTGCCCCATGCCAAGGGGGGGAGGTGACTTCGATTTGGTGTAAATCGATTGGGTGTGTTGCCTCCGCGCGGTGTAGTGATACCACCACCAATACCAAAGCCACCACCACCACCGCTGCGTGGTGTGGTGACAGTACGCCTAGGCGAATCAATCGTACTCCTCATTTGATCCAATGATCGGGGAGCTTCACCACCGTTGCTACTGCCCACACCACCAGCTTCTAACAATGACTTTAACTTTGCAACCTGTTCCAATGCTTCAAGTTTTTCCTTCTCGGAACGTTCCAGATCCAATTTTAGGCGGGACAAGTTGGTATTCTTGCCATTGCTTGTATTGCTGCTTTCATCTTTTTCAGGAATGTGTTTTTCCTCTTCCTTCTTTGACTGCGGTTGATGATTCACTTCTTCTTCTTCTTTCTCATTTTCTTTTGGACTAGAATCAGTTTCGTTATTTGTAGCAGTGATATCGGCACCATCCACTTTTTCTTGAACCAATGCCATCTTGGCTTCTTGTAAGGTAGCATTAACATCCGGTAACACAGCTGTCTTACTCTTCTTACCATCATCCCCAGCGCCAGTAGAACCACCACCATCATCACTAGCAGCAGCAGCAACAACTGATTTTGGAGGGGATTCTTCCATAAGATTCGCATGAATGGGAGTAGATTGTCCACTATTAATTATCTCTCCTTCCTTCTCATCCTCCTTTCTTTCCCTCGGAGTTGTCAATTTGTCAGTATCATTTGCATCATCACCTTTCACCGATGACAATTTTTTGGCAACATTCACAGTTTTCAATGGCACCTTGACAACACTGGGGGCAGCAGTCACACCACCAGCACTACCACCACCAACCTTTGCAGCCTCATCCAACAACGGAGGAGGATCCAACATACTCAACGGTGGCACCAATGACTTGACACCCCCAAGACCACCACCATGAGTCCCATTTAATGATAGTGCGGGAATGACTTTGGTCACACGTGCTTGACCAAATGGTGATTTGGTGGTATTGTTACTATTGGAACTACTGCCATAACTTGATGTGGATTGGATCGAGTTCAATGATGGTGATTGATGATGATTGTAGTTGTGAATGATTGGTGAATTTGTCACTGCTGGTGGTGGTTGTTGTGGTTGTGGTGGTTGTTGATATTGTGAATATTGCTGCTTTGGAGGTGGCTTGGTAGCACTTTGTTGTTGTTGAGGTGGTGGTGGTTGTTGTTGATAATGATGACTATTGGTACTCCCCATTGTCATGTTATTATTATTGTTGGAAGGCATTGTAGCAGGAGGGGCAATGTTGGTTTGATTCTGCTGTCTATTCACCGCAGAGGAGGAAGAAATCGAAGACGACGTGGAGGATCGCTTGGGAGGGAAAATTTCGGAGGTTCGTTTCGCTGCCATTATTGGAATTGATGATGCTGCTGCGCTGTTGTTAGTATTGGTCATTTTTTGAGGCGCAGGTGGTCCATTGGCTGCAGCAGACTTGAAGTTGTTAGTTGCGACGCCATTATTGTTGTTAGTTTTGTAAGATTCATCCAACCGACGAGCCGTCACTTGCTGCGTCTTTCCTCCAGTCATCTTTGACGCCGCAGCTCCAAATCTAGAAGTATTATGATTATTAACAACAACACTCCTCATCATTGGAGCCCCTCGATTAGACGAGGCAGCAGCAGCCTGAGATAACCGCTCCGTAATCCCCGCACTCTTTCCGCGCTGCTGCTGCAATCGTCGCAGTTCGGCGCGACGTTTGGCTATAGCGTCATCGGCGGTGTTTCTCATTATTTGGGGTGGCTGATGAATCTGTTGGGGTGGTGGCGCTGTCATAGTGGTGGTATTAGTAAAATTTGGTGGGGCGGCAGCGGCGGAGGGAGTAGGATCATTGGAACGGCGGCTGGCGCGTGTGCGTTTGGCAATGGGCGTTTTGCCAGTGGTGCTAGATGACGACATCATGGGAGGGGGGTTAGGTCGTCGACCGGGGTAGTGCTGCTGTGGGGGTGGTGGGGCGTGCATCGTGGTAGAGGTTAGCTAGCAAGAGAGAAGGCTACGGTCTTGCGTTGGATTGGCCATTTCCATTTTGCGGTTTGCGGGCGGTTGGTTTTGTTGGTTTTCAGTCTTCACTTTTCGGTGAACAGGAGAATCGAGAAGGAAAAAGGAGTCTACAATTTGCATGCTCTGAGAATCCGTGGATGACATAATATCTGGAGATAAGTCAGCGGGGATGACAGAATGATTGATTGCTGCAATGAACCTTGTTGATGGGCAGTTTTTGTTTCTCAATCAATGGATCTTTATATTCTTAGAGTTGGTTCAGCTATGTAGATACTTCGGCTTCTTCACTTCATCAGGCAGCTGGAGCTCTCAAGGTAGGACTAGATCACCATCTTTTGTTGTAAGCATCCCTAAGTATCTATCATTGTCGCTTTGAGTGTTGAAGTCGCTATCACCAGAAATGAAGTTCCAAGTATTATAGATGCGTCAAGAACAGTCCGTCTGAAGTATCACATGCCAGCTGTTGGAGTAGAAGTTACTCCCATCTCTCAATTTTCATTTGACAAGACCTCCCGCCGAGCAGTAAACACAGACATTATGCTGGCTCTCCATCCACAATAGCAATAGTAGGGATACGTTCAGCCCACGTTGAAAACGACGAAAGGAATTGTTTCACACTTTGGGTTTTTTCCTCCTCCTCCTCCTCAGTTGAACAACCTCCTGGACTAAAGTTATTTTTCTCAAACAGCTTTTTTCTTCGATGCCGACATACAAGCCACAGGACTACAATTGCCCCAACAAAGCAAGGTGCAGCAATGACTCCAAAGATGAAAAATTTACACCCTCCTCTTTCGCCAATGTCAATACCATACGCCATTGCCGTCATGAAGATGCCCAACGCAATTGCTAGTGTTGGAAGACTATACAAGATCTGACTATCCCAGAGGTGTTGCAGTAATAGCTTCGGCGGTATGCCATCAATATCCATATAGAAAACGACTGACGCTAGAGTACTAAAGAAGAACAACCCCATTGCCATCCAAGCTAATGTCATCTCAGCATTTAACATCCCTTTTCACCGAAACATTTACCAGGAGGTTCCGGTGGATCGACATAGATTGCACCAGCTAACGCCATCATTAATGCCGCCAAGACACCAACATTGATTAATGATCCATTGATGGAATCGCAAAGCTCTGTTGCGAGTTTGGTGTTTTCCTCTGATCTGGATTCTATTACAGATACTTGGCGGTTCAATCTACGTTGAAAGGGAGACTTTGTCATGTTGATGACGATGCGGGCGTGAATCGTTGCAAGAGGCTGCATGCAGGGCCAGTTATGAGATGGAGAGGTAGGCCTGTCTATTTCTTACAGATGTTGCTTTTACTTAGGCCTCTATCTTGGCATCATGAACGCTGCCTGCTAGCTGTCGGGCATCTTTTCCCTCGCCTGCGGGTTTATTTAGGGTTAATGACCATGAGAAGCTGACACAGAACACAGAATCGTTTTTGTCGGTGCTGTGTTAGCTTGGGTCGATAGTTGACTGTGAAAGTACTTGGATGTTGGTGCAATATCACCTTTCAAAAGAGCTCAACTGCTGACATGTCACCACCGGCAGCTGCTGCTTCAAGCGCACGTCAAGTGCTTCAACGCCGAGCAATCCAATGTTCCTTTTCCTCCGTTTTTCATCTACGAAATTGTGCTGATTCTGGCACAACCGCAATGAAGGAGGCAAAAAATGCTGAACGGATATTTTTTAGAGCTGTAGCGATACCTGTGTATGCTATGGGAGTTATTGGAGTTGCTGCTTATGGACATAAGCAGTGGAAATGAGAAGATGAATTATCTTTTTCAGTGTCCACATTTTTCTGTATCATCAAAGTGGAAGAGCAGTCACTATTCCGAGCAGGCAACCGACAAAGAAACATCAGGAAAATTTCCGGTGCTGATTTTGATGTGAAGTTGTTGCGTTCGACTGTTTGTAAAGAATCAACATCACATCATCATAAAAATTCAAGCAGGTGCATGTTACCAGATGTTACCGATCTGCACCCAATAATGCGTTCGCAACTGGCACGAGAATCATCTTCTAGATACTTCTCATTGTAGATAGAATACTAATCTCGTCACCAAAAGTGGATACAAATAACAAAGTCAAGGTTGGAAACAAGCAGTAAACATCTAACCAACTCAACATTTAAAGACATTGATAGCTAGCACACAAAAGTGCACCCCATAATATTATTAAAACGAGGGTTCGCTCTCCATATCATTCCCATAAAAAGCACCTCCAGGTCTAACCGATATACCTTCTGAACAAGACCTCACCATCTTCACCCACCGAGCTGGTCTCAAATTCTTCCTATGTCCCACCTCATTCACACAAAATGTCATTACATCCTCTCCCGCATCATTATCTTCCCTTTCTATTAATTGGCAGAAGGACCAATCGCCCGTACTTCGCATAACAAATGCAAAGTCGGATACTTGGAGAGTATACACGGATTGGATGGTGTCCTCGACTGAAGCCATTTGTACCATGTGTTGAGGGGATCGAATAGTTTCGCCTAGACAGTAGTATTGCACTGGAGAATCCTCTCTTGATTGTCCACCATCTAGTTGTTGTTGTTGTTGCAGTTCATGGGGGTAGTTGGACAAGCTAAAGGAAGAAGCGTGTATACTTGTGGCGTAAGACATGCCTTCATTTCTTTGTGATTGTGAATGAACTGATGCAGCCGACGACTTTGAACTATGTCTCCTGATATGGCGCCGATTACTGGCGTCAGTAGCATCAGCAGCCGCTGCTGCTGCTGGAGACTTTACTTCGAAAAGAACCCCATTGTCCCACTCACCCTCAAGACTTGGACCTCGATCAGACGTAAATTTTCCGTAGCCATGTGGTCTCATGTGTTGATTGACCGAACCACTATACCGCCCTTTATGTCCTGATGAAATGTCTTGCCATTTCAGATTGACGACTTGTATCGACTGGGTTGATTCTTGGTCTATTTCACCCTCAGCAGATGTAGCTGCAGCTACAGCGGGTGCAGGAGAGTTAGAACTCCTTAGAAAAGCCAAGTCAACATTTCCTTCTGCCTGACCAATCAATGTCATGATTTCCTTAGAATTCGACATGGTACAATCCATGTCATTCACAGAAACTAGTGCGTCACCGACACACAGCTGTTGTGACATGGCAGCAGCACCCTGTTGAGGCAGATCGATAATACGTACTCCATATCCCAATTCTTCATTGGGTGCAAATACAATCCCCATGGGACGTTGAAGAGTCATACGGATGATTTGATGAGCTCTCCGACTCCCCGAAGCACTGGAGGATGACGCTGCAGTGACGTTGCCAACACTCGATCTGCGAGGAGGGGGCGGCGGAGGATTACGATGTGATGAAGTGGGTGCATTGCTTAGGCTTAGTGCTGCAAATGGAGGTGGGGCAAAGGCGCTTGCTTGATAATTCGCCCTGCCGAGCACAGTCGTCCTTGGGCTTGTCGATCTAGACAAAGATCTTATGTTCCTCCTCGTTGAAGAGGTTCTGTTTGACGGTGACGATGGAGCATTCATCGGTTGTGAAAAGGGCGGCGGAGGAGGTGGAGATCGGTTCGCAGTTCGTTGTTGACGTTCTTGGATGCTTCTTCTCGGGAGTTTATCAATCGCCATGGGGCTCTCTTCGGTAACTTTGAGATAAGAGTTGTACTCTATGACTCAATTGGCTATTTCCTCGTGCCCTTGAGCGTTGCCAATATATTATTAGACTACGCGGCAAGCCAGCCAACGCAACCTAACCTAACCTAACGCAACCACCACAACATGAAAATGAATACAAACGTCTGATGAGATCGTAGTTTCTTACATTATTATATGTGATTGGCCCTTTAAGCTTTCGCGCTCATGGGCTGCAAAGGCAGGTATTGCAGTAGAATGCGAACCCATCCCCGTTACCTGTCATAGTGACGCAGATCACGATTAAGTAGAAAGCAGACCGTTCACACATGCATATGCAATAGTCCTGCGCGTTGATTTAGTCTTGCTGAGTGAGAGCTTCCACGGACAAGTCTTCTTTACGACTACACCTGTCCTGCGTCCTACCTACTCACAGGAAGTAGGAAGCATTATCCACTTCATGGTACAATTCGCCAGAGATATCGTATGCACGGTCCAGGAGGTACGAATCATTCTTTCGAATATTTGCTGGAGAATATGACAGCTCAACTCAACAGAAAATTACTTGATTATACAGTTTGATTCCCAAAGTTATTTTATTCACTTTTTGACTAGAAGAATAAGGGATTCAACTCCTGAACTCTGAAGGAAAGTTCAATTCCTTATCCAAGACATTATCTCGGCCACGCTGGGTAATAATGTACTGCTCAAAATGTGAAATAAGAAACTTGTGAGATAACAAGATCATGACGTAATCAACATCCAAAAAAATATGAAATGTACTTACCTTGTCATACGATCTCAATGCGTCATTGATAGACGTGTAAATATTATGTTCGTTGCCAAAATAGGTCTCGTACCAGCCGACTGTTTTTGCGTACTCATCGTTGCTGCCTCGATTAGTGTACTTCTGAACTCCAATCCAAGAAAAGTCCTTTGGCTTGTCAGATAACACTTCATGATCTACCTTCTTCATTACCCAGATTTCATCAAGGCCATGTGCGACTTCGCCGTCATCAAAGACTGTAGGACAATGAGATGTTAGAATGACAAGGAATTGATGAAGAGATATCGACAAACTCTCATGTAATACTCACTAATATCGTACGCCTTCACTGGACCGTATGATGTTTCGTGCGTCACTTTGAAGTCCCAGACGCGACCAGGAAGCCATTCTTCAGTTCCATCAGATGACTGATTGTTTCCTTTCAAAACTGCATAGATCTTTTCTCCTCTATGGAAGCTTGGCTTGGTGCGCTTATTGCATGAAGACGTTTGAATCGTAGGAGGCTTGGCAATTTCATTGATATCATTTGTCTTCTTGTTTTGAGCCTCTTCATTTGATTCAAGCCTCGGCCTAGATGGTTGCACGTATTCAACGATTGTGATTTTTCGCAGCGGACATGTTAAAGTATCAGTCATTGAACTAGTTGAACTTCTTCTTTCCCTATTGCTACTGGCAGCTGCAACTGTACTTGGTCTTTTGGCAGCTGCATCAGCAGCACTTGGTCTTCTGGCAGCTGCATTAGCGCTTGGTCTTTTGGCAGCTGCATCAGCAGCACTTGGTCTTCTGACAGCTGCATCAGCACTTGGTCTTCCGACAGCTGTATTAGCGCTTGGTCTTTCGACAGCTGCATCAGCACTTGGTCTTCTGACAGCTGCATCTGCACTTGGCCTTCTCGTCTTCACCTTCCTGGTAACTGATTTTGTCTTTTGCTTTCGAAGTGATGACCATGCCTTTTCTTCGTTTCCCTGATGTTCCGCTAAGCAATCCAGGAAACGTCCAACTTCCAGTTTGGATCGGAGTCTGATCTTAAGTTTTGGTGAATAGAAATACCGGTCACCCGTTCTACTATTTTTCTTTCGAGGGACTGTCCGTGTAAGCCAACCATCTGGATACTCTCTGGCTTTCGTTGCTGGGAATTGCATATCCGTCTTTGTCGCAGTTGGAAAAACTGCGGAGGATGGAGTCTTACAACTTCGTTTTGACGCAGCCGAGCAGGGCGTTTCCTTAGGTACTGGTGGAGAGGGAGTGGCTTGATTTCTAATGGTCGCCTTCCTTTTCTTCTGTTCTTCTGATTTGTTTTCTTCTTGAGAGGTTCTTTGAACACTTCGTTTAGTGCTACTGCCGAGCTGCTCAAGATCGCTTTCTTCGACTGTAACATTCTCAACACTGTCGTCTCCGATAATTTGCTTCGCTTCAATGGTTGAAGTAGAAGAATCACTGCTATCTTGGTCACTCTGAGGTCTTCCATTGGGTGTGTCGTCGTGAGAAATGCTTGCAACCTTCTCCTCCACAACATCAGTCGGTACCATCTTGGTGGTGGGAGGAAGCTTTCCTTGCGGAACTGCTTTTTTCTTCCTTTTTGGATAATGACGATGGATTGTTATCACTCCCTCCTTTGTCAGCGTCCCTGAGGTTGTGTACTTGCCGAACGCGTTAGAACCCCGCCCTTTTACATTGTAATATCCCTCATTATTCTTCACAAAATTGAATACGACATCTTGCTCTTCAACTTTTTTGTTGACATCCGCGTCACTTACGATGAATGATCCTGAGTACCTTCCAGAAGGTGGAAACGTTTGTTCGACTGCTGAAGACTTGTTGCTGCAATCTGTTTTTTGATCATATTCAAAGGAGCCGCATTCACCCAATCTATTCTCAGGATCGGCGAGTATTTTATCAAGTCCCGTCGACCACAGACCTGTAATTCTGTGTACGGCGATACCATCTCTCGTTTGTTGCACCAAGTTGCCGCGAAGACAGACTACGCCCGATGGAATGAGCTTTGTTGGTGCAGGATTTGCCGTCTGCGGCTGAACTGATGGCGCATCAGTATTATTTACTTCTGCATCGATTACTTCTGCGTCGACACCACCTCCTCCGCCTTCTATAGCGTCAGATGGTAATTCCGACATCTTGCTACTAGCTCTAGCTGTTGGCTGAATAGATGTTACTTTTCTTTCTCCACCTGCAATAGCTCTGCTAGCATCATTGTAGACAGATTGAAACGAGGAACGACCAGGAGGGCACTTTCTCTCTGAATCGATGTCCCATTCTTCAGGAAGATTGAGGTCCGCCTTTTTTACTTCAGCTCCTTTGTAGCTTACAATGAGGTCATCGTAGCATCTTAGAGCGTCGCCTAAGAAAGAGAAACGCTTATCTTCATTCCTATTTACCACCCAATAACCCACAGTTTTGGCATATCTATCAATTGAGTCGTTGATAAGCACGTTTCGAACTCCTTTCCAGCGAAATGTACCACTTGCTTCTCTTCCTAAAAGATCATATTCACTCTCTGGAAAGACAAAGATATCTTCGATGTCATCTAGCTCATCGCCATCGTCAAAGTTAATGTCATAAAATCGATCAGGACCAAACAATCCACCTTGCTTTAGCTGTCTACAAGATTTTATGACTCCCGGAAACCATCCGACAGGGGGCGAGGAAGTGTCAGACGGATTCTCCCACCACCCCGCAACTACTCTTTGCCCAACTTTCAGAATCTGAAATAAAAGAACGAGGACGAACTTGTTAGATCAATGTAGTTCACGTAGAAAACATACGAGGCTGCTCCGAAGCAAAAGGTACTTACTGGCTTCAGATTCTCGTTAAGGTATCGATGCTCTGATATCACCAAAGACTTGTCAATGCCAGCCAAGAATTTACCATCGTCGAATTCAACATCATAAGAGAGTGATAATTGATCAGATTTTGTGGCTTTAACAGTGCCTCGAAACATGGTATAAGACTGATCTCTCTTCTTTGAATTCCACCACGCTGCATACACAGCATCTCCCACACTCAATTGATCCGTCCCTTTTGCACTGATCTTGCGATCATCAGATCTAGTGTCTTTAGGTGCAAGGCTGGTATTTCTTGCCAAGACAGCATCCGTGGTTATTTTGGATGATCGCAACGGGGTACATTTTATGCCATCGGATTGCATAGATATTACTTCACTGCTATCCTGCCTACCATTTCTCCCAACTTGACGCCGTTTTGATGAAGGCAAGACTTCGGATTGTATAGACAATACTTCACTGCTGTCCTGCCTACCACTTCTCCTAACTTCTTGACGCCGTTTTAATGTAGGCAAGACTGGCGCTTTCCTCTTCTTTTGGTTGAGGCTAGATACATCATGTTCAGAGTATTCATTCTTATCTTTCCTGTTGCCAATTTGTCCATGTTGTTGCTTGGGCTTCTCTGATATTAACCCTCCCCCCCCACTTGTGTTTGCAGTCAAGTTAAGGTTGTCGACATCAGCTGCAACGCCGCCGCCGCCATTAATAGTTCCAGCAGCACCCTCCACTTCAGACAGTAGATCATCCCAATAATTCTCCCTGGGCAGTCGCGTTATCTCAGGTACTTGATTTATTTCGTCGTCGCCATCATCATCATCATCCACGCCATCAAAAACACCAGTCAAGCTGCAACCCCGCTCTAATGGTACAAATGGTAAAAATTCAGCGGAACGACAACTGCCATGCCTTTTACTTGATGCATTATCAACGCTGAATGGAAGTATTGCTGGACTTACGGACGCGGCATCTGCGACATGAACCTCTCGGCGTGGAGGGGACATGGCCATCTCCAGCATTTTCTCTGCAGCCATGAACTTATCTTCCACACTACCCCTCCTCTTGGTAGAAGTAACTATGTAGAGCTCCAAATATTCCTCCTCCATTTCTTCCGAGTCCCCATCTTCATAGACGACGCGGTACAAGCTGTGTTCCGGATAGTAAGCCGTGACTTCTCCCTGGAAGTGTCGCGACTTTTGCTGCCCGGGGACTTGAAACGCTTTTGATATGATTGTTCCTATACGATATTTTTGCATCTTATTGCTGGCACGGTCATACAAGAATGTTGAGGGTGGAAGTGGAAGGTGGGGCTTGCTCAGCTTCACAAGTAGGTAGTATCAAGGTAGCATAGTATGCTTATGTGGGTAATGTCTTTCTGTCGGGTTGTGTTGTCGGGATAGAGATGCGAGTGCCCAGCCCAACGATTGCCTACAGAAAAGCGACATGCGTGTAAGCTGCGCGCGTGTAAGTACTGAGTGAAGGGGGAAGTTCAGAAGATTTTGAGACAGACAACGAGACATCCACTGGTGCAAATCTCAAATGTTTACCCAACAAGGTTCCCCAAAAAGTTTTATTTACGTATTCCATCATGTTCTTCTCTGTTCTGAAAAATGAAAATGGGATTTTATTACGCAGAATTGTCGTGGCTATTTTAATGCAAATAGAATACTGTACACATACGTCCAAGATACCTTCATTAAAATACTGTGTAAGACACATCTGGTCCTAAAAGCGCGTTTTGAACGAAGGTGATTTGAGATAATCTCTACTTCAAGGTCGAATGTCCTACATTCATTACATATTTCGCATGAGAAGTTGTTCCTCGTGAATTCGAAATTTGTTGGGACGCGAAAGTCATCGGGAGACTTGATCCGGCACTCGGCTCCCGCGTCGCTCTTGTAGTCAGGACATGTGGCTAATGTAGCTGGCAGACAAGAGAAGAAGATGATAAGTAGAGCACCCATTGTTCATCGGAGCTCTGAACGATCCTCTTTTGTTTTTAGAACAATTGAGTCTTCTCCTCACGGGATCATCCCCATTATTGCTCATCGGAGCTCTGAACATCCTCTTTTGTTCTTACCATGGGTGAGAACAATTGAGTCTTCTCAATCGAGTATGTACAAGCAAGTCTGTTTCAAAACGTCCATCTCTTTGAGCTAGAAGAAGTTACTCACGTGCTCACAGGAATGTTAAGAGAGATCACCACAGAGGAAGAAAGAATTTGTCGTCATAAAGTGCCAGCTCATCTGCAAATACCTGTAAGAAGTAACAGTAACCTCAGATTGATTCCTTTAAATACTACTGGTTTTGACAATGAAGTCCTAAAAGTGCATGACATGCCACTTTCAAGAAATATCACTTATACAATGCAGATCAGCACATCTACCAGATTAGATTCCTCCTCATGTACTTATGCAAAACATTCCTGAGATGAATCGCAGCTTCGACAAGAAGCACACTGTAGTGAGACACGTTATGAGTCAAAAGGTGTAGACATCGTCATTTGCCTCATTGACGCATCAATAGAGTGGCTACGCTACACTACGCTTTTATCTGCTTCGCTCCAGCTACCATCTTCTGTTCTTACTATGGCTGATTTCTTTTTGAAGAGCAACATCCACCAGTTTACTCCTAGTTACAGCCTTCTATCTTGCAGTAGATACAAAAGAACTGGTAGTCACAGACCTCATATCTCATATGGAATATTGATAATTCCTCATCAGAGACGTAAGAAAGTTGTTGCATATGGTGCGCTGATCCTCAAAATCCTCATCGAAGCAAGAAAGAATTTGTTGCATATATGCTCTAATGAGGATTCCGGCATCTGCCAGGAGAATAGCTGAAGCATTGAAGAGTTGATTTTGAGCCGCCCGAATAAATCAGAATCACATCTTTTGGATATAATCTACTCAAAATCGCGATACAGCCACCACTGCAGAAGATCTCAATCAGATACAGTGCTCATGTGTTTCATCTTTCAGGACGATTGTGTGTCAATCGACTATTTCTCCTTTGAAAAAAGTTGCTGCTATGACAAGATACCGCACCCACTTGATATCAGGCGGTTACTGTATCAAAGTTCAGTTCAATTTCCTACGCATACATTGGATCGTAGCATAAGCATTCTTGCGCATCCGACGATGGTTTCTGCCGCATGCTGCACAGACAATTCGTGCGCACGCTCCATCCAGACGATCCAAGCAAATAACCTCCGGCGCACTACTATGTATGGCTGTCAGCCACTGGTCGCCTCCATCGAGAGATCCTCCATTTGGATGCCCTCCTCCTTGTGTTGGTTCCAGTTGGCAAGCAAAGCTCCTAGCTTGCTTCGTGCGTATGCAAGGGGAGCAAAGCTACCAAACTCTGAGGAACTTGCTGGAAGTCGATTTTGTACGTCGGAATCAGTAGTCTAGAGCTCTGGCAATGAGAATCCGTAAGGCTCTTTTGTCTTTGGCTTCGCCTACCTTATCAACAAAAAAGTCGAGAATAGCGCAGCACGTTCAATTCTGATTGCAACTGTCACTTTGCTATCAAGTTCAGGCGGTCGACTTCCTTCGGTCCTCATGCATAGGTAAGAGAGACTTCAGCGGTGTCAGGGACTCAATTGGGATGAAAGATCGCTGCATCTTTCGAGCCCTTCAATTTTTTTTTACGTCGTCATTTTTTTTATGACCTGTGCGCATGACTAACAAAATATACCTCTCTTCAATTCGCGGATAGAACAAAGATTGCCACAGTGAACCAATACAAAATAATACAATAATAACATAGCTAGATCAATAGCTTGTGCCTCATATAATCGCAAGCAAAAATACAAATTTCAACACACATCAAATAATAAAATCAAACACCAGTCGTGGAGATCAGCCCTCCTTATGATTACACGAAGCAGCTCCAACACGCAAGCATCCTTTAGAACTTCCGAAGGACCATTTGGTAAAATTGATAATTGTCACCAATCGCCTGCTTCGGTTGGTAGTAGTAGCGGTGGATCTGAGAAGTCTTCGTCGTCAAATAATCACAATAATAGCATCATGTCAGATGTGTCAAAACAACCACCACCTGGCTGCGAAGGGGGGCAGAATGAACAGCAAATCAACCAACAAGGGGAGGATAGCAACAACAACAACAACAATAACATCAGCAAACAACAGGCAGTAGTGCCTGAGGTAACTCCCACACTTTCATCCAGCGGTGGCGGCGACAATCCCTCGGATCAAGAAGACAACAAGCCCCCTCCACCAACCACACCCAACACCACCACCACTCGCTCCTCTACCAACAATAATTATTACTCACGAAACCTCTCCACCGCCTCGGCACTATCCGCCCTCTCCGACTTCACCAATCCCCTCTCCCCCCTCCTAGATCACGTCATGGAAGAATCCATCGAAAAGGCAATCACCAGTTTGAATTCCGGAGCGGCAGAAAGTCAAGCGGCCATTGTCGGTGAGCAGTATTTGAATGCTACCATGAACAATGCAGCTTCGTCATCTACGTTGAATTCCCAGGATAGTGAGGGAGGAGGAGAGGGGGTGGGGGGAATGGATAACATTAGTCTACCAAGTCTAAGTAATTTCCCTGAAGCACAACGAGAGGAATTACGTCAAATGTACCTTGCCGGATTTCGGGATGCGGCACGAAAGAGTGGAGAACGCAAGCAAAAGAAGTTGGTGGAACAACAACCGCCAAAGAAACAATCATCAACAACGACACAACGGTTTGGAACACAATCACCAGAGTTGGGATTGAAACATATTCAAAGTCGAGAGGAATTGGCAAATAATTTTGCAAGGGCACAGCAGGAGAGTCAGAGTGGGATTGGTGCGGCCATTGGTAGTGGTGTTCAACAACAACAGCAGCAAGTGGAACCGGTAAGGTCATTGGGTGTACCCTCCCCCCTAGGTCATTTTGACTTGAACGACAGTTATGATCCTCCCCCATCCATTCCTGAAAATGGACAATATCACTACCAGCAGCCTGCTCCACCGCCGTATCAGCAGGTGGCTAGTTTGGGGAGTAGTTATGGAAGTGCGGGTAGTGGAGTGTCGAACCCTCTGCTTGCGTCTTCTCCGGAGTTATTGTCATCTTCGGTATCACCGGGTGCTACTGTTGGTACTACAGTAGCTGAAAAGCCCTCACCTGGAACAAGGGGAAGGAGGAAGCAGGGTGGTGGATCACCCCCTTCGACTACTGCCACCACCGAAAATGGCGGTGGTGGTGGTGGTTCGGGCAAGAAACGTCAAGGGCATTCCAATCCATTCCCACGAAAGTTGATGGATATGTTATCAAAGGAGGAAGCAAGTGTGGTTTGTTGGTTGCCGAGGGGGGATGCATTTGTGGTTCGGGATAATGATCGGTTTGTTAGTGATGTTTTGCCGAGGTATTTTCGTCATACCAAGGTGAGTGATGTTGGTGATTTTTCCTGTACTTGATTGATTGTTTGTTCATGTAGGTGTCAACGTGTCGACTAATCATCTCTTCTGTCGTTGTTGTATCAACAGCTAACCTCTTTCCAAAGGCAGCTCAACCTGTACGGCTTTCGCCGTATTACCAAAGGTCCTGATGCAGGTGCCTACCGCCATGAATGTTTCCAACGTGACAACCCCGATTTATGTCTCCAGATGAAGCGATCGAAACAAAAGGGTGGTGTTGGTGCCAGTCCTCGATTGGGACCCAACAGTCCAGGCAATGCACGCCGTGGTAGAAGTAGCTCTTTGAATTCGGAGCCGAGTCCTTTGATATCCCCGTTGATGGCGGGTAATAGTAATGCCACAAACAGCAGTACTGGAATGACACCATTGTTGTCGAACTTGGCTGTGGGGGCGAGTCCACCGGACATGTCGTTGGATGGTCCTGCTGCTGATCAATATGGAGGTGGCGAGTCACGTTCTCACACGTACACAACGTCATTTCGGAATGATCAACATGGTCCTCCCACGACGGGATTGGGCATTTTAATGTCCGCGAATTCCTCTTCCGGTGCCACCACCCTCCACCATCAACATCACGGAGTACGGCACTACACTCCAGAGCAACGTGCGCAAATGCAAAAGGATGCTCAGGACCGAGAACGTCAGGCGAGAGCATTGGCAGCGGCGGGAATGGCAGCCGAGCAGTTGAAGGGGAGTGGACTTCATCCTCCGCCGACACTTGGGACGAATTCTCATCAGCAGCTGCACAGTAGCGTTGCTGCGAATCATGTTTCTCATGATAGTCACGGTGGTATGAAGCAGGAGGAATGGAATAATCTCGATCATCAACATCAGGAGAATATAGGGAATGGATTGACATTGGAAGAGATGGACGTGGACTTTGCCAAATTATTTGATCCCAATGAAGAAGTTGCGAATATGCAAACGCATGGTAGTGGGTGGCCAATGAGCGCGGATACACCAGCATCTTCTGTTGCCGCTGTGCAGGGCGACGGCAAGTACCTGGCAAATGGTGGTGGAAACTTCGATGGCGAGATTTGAGAAATGAGATTTGAACACATCCTACTTTTGCACGGGGGGTAGAGAAAACTACAAGAACAAATCAGCGCAACATTCACCTGGTGCCCAAACAAAATAATGTACATACAACAACTTTTGGTGTTGGGTGATGACGAGGTATGGGAAGAACTAAAAAATTACACATATGCATTTACACAGTCACAAGAAACGAGTCGAAAAAGAGAAGTTAGTTTGCTCCTGTCAAGTATGAACCATTTGAGGAGAGCAATCAACAAACGTCTGTGACTTTTTCATCGGCCATTTGCCGTCACACCCAACACTACTACCTTGGTCGCCATACATGGTGATCACTTCTCCCTAGAGAGGAGTTAGATTTAGTTATGAATACTATTGTATAAAGTGATATATTTATCCTTTGCTTGTGTGCAAATCAACCTTGACACTTCTCAATTCACAGTTATCAAACCTACTACTCATCAGCTCTGCAACGCTTTCATCTTCATATCTCACAACACCATTCAGCTCTTCGAATAATGGTGTAAACATGTGCATGAAGAATGCAGAATGACCAACCAAGGCGATATTCTTCTCGGGTCTGTTTAATAACACTTTCCAAGCGGAATGTGCTCGGTTGTACAGGGAGATGGGATCATCTGACTCTCTTTTCGACAGGTGAGCAGTATGGTCACCAAATATAGACTCATAGTGGGCCCAAATTGGATCATCGGGTTCGTGTATGAGATTGTTAAAGCATACATTCGGATATTGTTGCTGTAAAACTGACGTAGGTCGTCTAGCATCGCATAGAAAGTTGACAGTCTCTCTCCATTCCTCATGTGCA
>Ga0209652_1001803_pt1 | contig 17228 bp, 13 predicted proteins | sample SaaInl74LU_5_DNA_FD_184641 | JGI IMG/M metagenome (GOLD analysis project Ga0209652, IMG submission 184641) | Marine microbial communities from expanding oxygen minimum zones in the Saanich Inlet - ESP_74LU_5_DNA (SPAdes) (version 2) | ecosystem: Environmental > Aquatic > Marine > Intertidal zone...
TGCTAAACTAATACGCCCACCTCGAAAGTATTATTATTCTTTGCTACTTATGGTTTGAGTTTTATCAAAATCCGACTCGCTCATTTTCTGATGAATTTTATGAGTATTGTACTTTTTGCTTGGTGTTTATTATTTGATCTGATGTCAACATGGATCATCAGGTGGTAGATAACGAAGATAGGTTTGTCTACATGGGTGGCAAAGCGCCTCAGCATGTAATAAATGCCATCATCCACGAATCTGTAAAAGAAATCGACGAGCACGCATTCGCCATATACCAGGGCTTCTCCGACAATCACAACCTACGTTCTGTGATATTTCATGCCGGTGTTGAGACAGTTGGAACTCGCGCGTTTGGCAAATGCCCTAATTTGGTGTCGTTAAAATTGCCAGGCGTTATGACAATCGAAGTCGGGGCGTTTCGTGTTTGTTCTGGCCTGACGGATGTGAAATTTGGTGACAAGTTAGACACAATTGAAGACTATGCATTCTACAAATGTTCCAACTTGAGAGGCGTCACAATACCATCTGCCACTTGTATTGGTGACGGGGCATTTTTCCAGTGTACAAGTCTGACGGATGCAGTGTTCGGCGAAGGGCTCGAATCAATTGGATCTAATGCATTTCACGGCTGCCGCTCCCTGAGACGTATCGCCATTCCATTAAAAGGTGACATGTTTCGATCCGATTTCGGATATCACCAGTTTGGTGAGTGTATTAACTTGTCGACAGTTGATCTGGTTGGGGGGATACACGAAACTGTCGCCTCATTGCACCTGGAAAAGTGGAGAAATGAAATGATCGAAGAAATCAACCTCATCAACCTAGTTCTTCCTTATGCAGAAGAGTATAATAAATCTGAAGAAATAGTAGGATGGATAGTATCAGTCATCCGCAAAATTGAAAGCTTCAAAGCTGCACACAAAGAATTGCTGAAGGAGGCTACAACACTACTTGAACTCGCCCTATGGAAGGCCAACGTTGAATGGATAGATGACAAAGAAGAACAACAAGTAAGAATCACGAGGGGCAGAGCAAAAAGAGCACGAAGAGAGAAACACATCACATCCGGCGCAAGTATCGTGATCAAGAATGTGTTGCCTTTTCTCCAGTTGAAGTGAAACTTGAGTTGAAGTGAAAATCAAAGTACGAGCAGCTCAGAAGACAAACGTGTATGAAGATTTTCTTGGGATATTCTATGATAGAATAGACGAACTCCATTGACTGCATTATGCTCGAAGTCAAAGGAAGTACTCCCTCCCTAAGTGATTTACTATATAGTGAGTTAACTGTTACAGCCTCGTAAGAGCTCGTAAGTCCATCTTGAATCTTGAAGTGGAGATACGCCGTACCTCCAGATACCATACGTACTAGTACAAAAATTCTGGGGATGCTAGGGCAAGGGTAGATAGATAGCAGTGGGCCTTCTCTACGTACGTATGTAGAGGTGCAGTTGGCAAACCTTGTCATTTCACCTTCAACTTCGCTACAACTTTTTCACGCTTCCACGCTCTCATCACTCGCCTCACAGCGGAACATGCAACCATGGCGCTGTTTAAACTCGCAGCGTCAATCTTTCTCTTGACTTCGTCGCCTGCATATGGCTTCACTTCTCCAACTACTTTGATTACGAGATCGAAGCAAATCAGCAACTCCAATAACCTCTCCCATCATAACAGCTTTTTTCCTTCGAAAATCGCCATCTCCACTACAACAACATCCTCATCTCTTTCAGCATTACCAATATCATCCACAATATCAACAGTCGATATATCACGTACAGTCATAGGTTTATTACTAGCTCAAAAGATATCCAAAAGTGGATACAAGAAACAATCTTTATCAAAATCGGGTGCAATATCGGCTTTCCTGGTAGCTTCATTTTCATTGGCCACATCGTTTCGGAATGGGTTGACATTATTAGCATTTTACTGGACCTCTTCCAAATTAACGAGAGTGGGATCCAAAATCAAGGGGAAATTAGAAGAGGGGCATACAGAGGGTGGGGAACGAGGCGCGTCACAAGTCTTCGCTTGTAGTTTGATTGCTGTTCTTTGTGCTTGCGTCCGTAGAATCCTCGTGGGGAATGATGGACCGTTATTATCCACAAGTGTTGGACTGTTGGGAGATCAATTGACCTTGGCATATGTAGCATTCTTTGCCTGTTGCGCTGGAGATACTTGGGCATCTGAGCTTGGTGTGTTATCGAAGTCAAAACCTCGATTGATTATTAAGCCATGGAAACAAGTACCTCCAGGAACAAATGGTGGTATTTCCTTTGTAGGTTTGGCAGCAAGTGCTGCTGGGGGCACTTTAATGGGACTTATTCATGGTCTGCTTGTTCCTGGTGGTATAGCAAGTATGTTGCCTTTCAATCTGCCGCCGATGCTTGGTGCGATATCATCAGCTGCATTCAAAAAAGAAGTGCTGATTCTGTCTCTTGTCGGTTTCATTGGTGGTTTTGGCGGATCATTACTGGATAGCGTGCTTGGTGCTACTATACAAGTGACATATTATGACGATGTAGAAGAAAAGATTGTCAAGCGATCTGGTCCAAATGCTAAGAGAGTAGGTGGCTTGGCGTTTTTATCGAACGAAATGGTGAATGTAGTGTCAACAGCATTGAGTGCGTTGATAGCAGCGTTGACTGCACGGTCTCTATTGAGTATCATGATATAACTGATGTCCATCACTCCACTATTCCTGCCAGTGCCTCTACTCTCTATTTCATTGCCTCCTTCGCATCTCCTGTCGAGACAAGAGTTATCGATAAAGAGCAGGAATCAACATCTTTCAGTCAGCCAGTGTATTTCTAGGATTTGTTTAGTTGATTATTCTTGTCTACCTAATTTTTCCAAAGTTACTTCAGTCGTGTGTCCATTTATGTACATCATCTTCTTCTTTCTGACCTGAACAAAGCCAGCGAAGACTGCCTTCGGCGTACAGAGTAGTTCTCTATTTCTACAATCACACTCTTGGCACATTCCATACACGTATCTTACTATCTGATCAACATTGAATCTGTCTACGTGACATACATGTCACTAACTCTCCTTATTTTCACCACCGCGTTTGAAGCTTCGGCTCTGGCGTCACAGACGAAGCTGTTTCGATACTGCTGTCCCCGACAGCATTGCTCAAAAGACCCTTTTCGACTGATTTTTGATCTCGAGCGAGAAGGCTATCGAACTCATTTCCATCCTTCAGCATCTTGGCGGTCTCCAGCACTTGTATGTCAGACTGAAGACCACGCTCGATGAGCATACTATCTGGCAGATACCTTGCCAAAATGTTCTGTTCAAGGTCTTCAATGATTTCAGTTTTGTACGTCTTGAAGTCCTTCTTCACATCCTTGATAATATCAGCTCTCAAACTCTCCAGCATTCGTTTGGAAGAATCAAACTTGCTCGCTTTGAGCTTCTTCGACAACTCCTTCAGCTGGGAGTCATAAAACACTTCAAGTTTCAAGTCTCCATCCGCTTGCTTCTGTTCGACAAATCGCTGAAAGTCTTTGTACGTAGATTCATCTACACTAAACTGATCAGTCAATTCGTGTGTTTTGCTCCATTCCGCGGCATAATCCGAGTAGGTGCCAGATGAGAGAAGAATTATCTCGAGCGGTGATGCTTTTTGTGGCTCAACCTTGTAGTCCACTTCAACTCCTCCGCCGTCCTTCACTTCACGCCCATGGGCCGTGTAAAATACAGTTCGGTCTTTATCTGCCACCTTCTTCGACTTGTACTTGGGACCACCTTTCTCTTCTGATGTGGAAGTTAGCAGATCATCACCTCTACCGCCCTCTTCATAGACTGTGCTTTGAATGCATCTACCACTTGGCGTGTAGTATTTTGCCACGGTGTATTTCAGTGCAGTTTGATATGGTAGATCTTGAACATTTTGAACGAGGCCCTTGCCATACGTTCTACCCTTCCCAACGACAACTCCCACGTCTAAATCTTGTATTGCTCCTGAGACAATCTCGGCAGCACTTGCGGTCTGGTCATTGACCAATACAGCAAGCCTTGTATTAGGAGATAGAATTGGGTCCGTCTTGCTTCTGTACAGTATCTCAGGGAAACCACGTCCCTTTGCACTTACAATATCTGAACCATTTGGAACGAAGAGGGTGGCTACATCAACTGCGGATGTTAGCAGTCCTCCCGGATTACTACGAAGGTCGAGAACCAGGCCCTGTGTTGTAATGAATAAAATCACACGTCAGCAATAGCAAAATGAAACATACACTCGCTCATCTCAAGCAATTCCATATCAAACAATACTCACCTTCAATTTTGTTGGGTCATGAACGAATATGCCATCCTCATAATTTGGCGACTCACCATCCTTCATCGCCATCAACTCTGAACCATGCTGTAGTGCCTTGATAGCAAAACGCACTTCCCTTCCTGCATCATTCGCAAACCCACTCAAATCAATATACCCAATTCCATCCCTTGGATCACCGACATATCCAAAATACTTCACGTCTGGTATATGAACAACAGCTCGTTTGAGGGTAATAGTCTGAGGTTCATTCACCTTCCCACCCACACCCTCTCGCAAGAACTTGACCTGGACTTCTGTACCAGGATCGCCACGCAAATGATTGCGTACCTCATCTGGAGAAGTGGTAGGTAAAATGTCAAAGTCATCAATTGCCAGGAGCTTGTCACCGACACGCATTCCTGCATCATAGGCATAGCCTTCGAATGCGGATACTACTCGTACTCCATCTTCCATAGATTTGCGACGGGCACGCTTGCGTTCAGTTATTTCAATATCTTCTTCGTCTTCGTCTGCATCTCTTGATGATGCCACAGGAGGTTTCAATGCATTCTTTGGCTGTTTCTTATTGCTGCTACTATCATTCCCACCACTCAACGGAGCAGCAGCACTATCCACCTGCTGCTCCAACACAATCCCATCCTCCTTCGCAGCCTCTGCCAAATTCGTTCCCCCACGAATCACCAATCCAACACCCCCATACCTCCCTGTAACACTCTCTTCCAATTCCGCTGCCTCTGTCCTTGATTCAAATTCCGTATATGGATCCAGCGATGCCGTCATGGCCTTGACACCCGTCTCAAATAGTTTTTGTATATCGACATCATCGACATAAGCATCATTTAAATCATTGAGGATTGTTTCGAATAGGATTACGGGTTGATTGATGTTATTGTTGAGTTTACCACCATTGGCAGCTGTCTTGCTGGTGCTATCGGTATTGTAAATGTCGGATGGAGTATTGAATGAGTGGAATGCTTCGTAGTAATCGGCTAGTAGGGGGAGGAAGAGGACACAGAGTGTGGCTATCCCTCCTACGAGGAAGGATGGGAGGGCGATTTTGAGAGTTGGCCATGCCTTGGTGAAGATGTTCTTGTTATCGTCATTGTCGTCGTCATTGGAGATGACGTCCAATTCTTCGTCTTGTTCTTCTTCGTTTTGCTTCTTTCCAAAAAAGTGTAGTGATGTTGATGTTGTAGAAGTGGACAATCTTCGTGGCTGTAATAACAGTTGACTCATGTTATCGTTGCTGCCAATGCTGATTTTTTCATTGCCGTAATGACCAGCAGCATTGAAGCGCTGTCGTTTAGACGTCGATGTCTGAAATGCAGATGCATTCTTGGGTAGAAGAAGTGCATTTGTCGTCAGGAGAACAAGGACGGCAAGCCGCCTACTTGCAATTGAAGTGGGAGCAGTTTGCTGTTGAGCTGTTGCTGAATTCATTTCTATCGAATGCATTGAAATGTTTATGAGAATATTGGAAATACAATGCTACCGCCCAAGAGTTTAATCAATCCAATGACCAGCAGCTGCAGCAATGGAGCATCTGCAGAACAAAATGATGAGTGTGTCGGGCACGATCTTCCATCAAAGTGCAAAAATGAAGAGCGAATTCTGTCTCAGCGGGTGGCGCGCTCAGGGCCCGAATCCAGGCACAGGGGGGTCCGATTCGGGTGATCACACAAAGCCTGATATTTTGCTTTTTGATAAAAAAGACCATGGCTGCCGTTTCCGACATATAACAGCTTTGTATTTAACCGCCCATACTGACAGCACTAAGTGAAAGGAGCACAGCACCAAACCGCTCTCCGCAGCATTATCATCAAGGCCTAATAGGAATACAGATCGTAGGCGGCACTCTTGGAGATTATCACGTATCGGTCGGTCATTGGTTCAAAAAATCTTTGTCACGAACTGTTTAGTTCTCACGCTGAACCATCGAACCATAGCAATTGTCTCTCCAGTAAATACATAATATATACAATCCAACCATGCTTTCATCTTTATCCATTGGTGGATCAAGCAAAGCAGCAGCGGCGGCAAAGTCTTCATCCAAGGCAACAGCCACCTCCGCTCCTCCCCGCAACAACAACAACACTCCCAACTCCAATGATCCCCACGCCCAACAGCGAGCCCAACACCGCACAGTAATCACAACCATACACACCAAACTATCCACCCTCGCCAAAACAGTCTCCAAATACCCACGCAAACACCGCGATTTATCAGGGACACTGGATGATGCAGTGGAGGCATTGGAGGAATTTAAAGATATTGAATGGCCTCCTGAGCCGAGTACTGTGGCGGTTTTGGAGAGTGTTCCTAGTTGGATGGATGATAAGGAGGATCAAGATGATAATGATGATGTAGGTAAGGGTGGTGGTGGTGGTGATGAAGGGAGGGAAGAGAAAGAAATGTCAGAGTTGGCAAAAAAGATGAAACGACAGGCGAATGTTAGTGAGAGTAGTCTGAGTAGTGCTGCTTCTTCAGGAGGGGAGGAACATACTACTACTGGTATTACTGCTGATGAAAAGAATGCTGCGGCGGATGCTACCTTGGGAAAAGTGTTGGATGATGCCAATGTCAATGATGAAGAGGAGGCGGAACAGTTGCATCAGGTTGTGTTGCATGCTGGGGAGGTAGTGGAGAATACTACTACTGCCAAGGAGGAAGAGGAAGAGGGGGCAATGTCTGTTGATGACGAAGAAGAAGAAAAAGAGGAAGCTAGGCTGGAAACAATTGAGCAGCAAGAGAAACCATTGCAAACACCTCGTACTCCACCACCTCAATCGAGAAATAGGAGGAGGAATAAACAGAGTACTGTATCAGTTGATGCAGCGGCTATGGAACCCATGCACCCAGCTGTCATCACCACACTTCATGGTCTGTGTGCCGTTATTTCTTCGGAAAGTAAGACTCCAAAAATGGAAGAGATTGCATTGGACTGTATTGTAATATTAACGAATGGTAGGTATGTGAGTGGTGTTGCTGGTGGACGGATGAAGTTGGAACAACAGCGAAAAATGACTGAATTGACCAAGGGTACAACTTATAGCAAGCAAGCATCATCTGGAGCAGCAGCAACAACAACAACAAGTAGTAGTAGTAGTGGTCATGATGGAAGGGATGGTGGTCTCTCCTTTTTGGGATATGTCGTTGAATCTATTACGCGTGCATCGGACTCTCCCTCCGAAGCTGTCCAGACAGGTATGGCCAAGGCGTTGTTGGCTATCATGACATGTTCCAAATGTGGAGTTCACGAAGCTGCCATGTTACAAGCGGTGCGATCCACGTTCCATGTGTATTTGGTTGGTAAATCACCCGCGGGGAAGGATATTGCGAAACGCACCCTGGTGGATATGTTGAAATGTGTGTTTAATCGGATGGAGGCGTATGATTTAATGTATCGTGATGAAGAACAAAATGCAGCAAAACAAGGCAGTGATGCCATCAACTCACAATCACAGAGTAGGAATGAGGATGATGAAACTGTGGGTACTGCTACTACAGCTGCAACCAATGGCTCTGCACCTACTGTAAGTGCTGACAAAGCTCCTTCGTCGGATGACACGACTGGATTCGCTTCGCAATATCATACGGATAGCTACCTTCTTTTCCGTGCTCTTTGCAAGCTCAGCTCAAAAACTCTCCCTGGCGATGAAAATGTGAACGTAACAACGCTCGGGGCGAGCAGCACTGCCATGGCCGCAAGCTTCTTCTCCACAACGCCAGCAGTGGACCCTCTTGCACTTAGCTCGAAGATTTTGAGTCTCGATCTCATTCTCTCCGTGTTTGAGCACTGCGGGGATGCATTTCGAAATGGTGAAAAGTTTATCTATGCTGTGCAAAGCTACTTATGCGTGAGCTTGCTAAAGAACTGTATGTCAAACCAAACTGCAGTGGCTCATCTATCATTGAAGATATTCTTGTTGCTAGTGAAGAAGTTCAAAAATCAACTCAAGGCAGAGATTGAAGTCTTCGTATTGAACATCTTCCTTCGCGTTCTTGAATCACCGAATTCCCCTTTTGAGCAGAAAGTCCTTGTCCTTGAGGCACTTCGGGCATTATGTGCAGATCCTCAAATGCTGACGCAGTTGTTCCTCAACTATGATTGCGATTTTGATGCAGTGAATTTGTACAAAGATATTGTGTACCATGTCACAAGAATAAGTGCAAAAACCTGTGCACAACCAAACTCAAACACGGTAACAAAGAAGGTCGCGGATCAGGAGTTGGAACTAAGTCGTACTGGTCTTGAAGTACTCGTTGTAATTCTTCGGTCGTTTTTGAAGGCACTGAATTTGCCTGGCGGAGATGATGCCTTTGAGTCAGATGGGTCTTCGTCTCTTTCACTGTTGCGTCAAAACCTTAAGCTTGATCCCAGCATGGATGGAGATGCCAATGACGAAAATATGTCCCCTGACAAGGATCGTGATTTGTCTGGTCCGTCAACACCCCTCAAAGATGACGCGTCTGAAACTCAACTCGAACGAGATACATCCGCCTTGGAGATCGTGAATGCATTCGACAAGAAGCGTACAGCTCAGCAAAATTTCGAGATTGGCAAGGTGAAATTCACCTTATCACTAAAATCGGGGCTCAACTTTTTCATCGACAATGGGTTTTTGAAGCTTGACGCTCGTGATATGGCACGATTTCTTCACGAGAATAGTGAAACATTAGACAAGACGCAAATTGGTGAAGTGCTTGGAAAAGAACCAGACGCTGCATTTGTGAAAGTTGACGGCGCAGATCCAGAAAACGGTGGCAAGGGCTTCTTTCTTCGTGTTCTCCATCATTACGGTGAAAGGATGGATTTCACTGGGCTCATGTTTGACGATGGTATTCGACTCTTTCTATCTGGATTTCGGTTACCGGGAGAGGCTCAAAAGATTGACAGAATCATGGAGAAATTCGCCGAGTGTTTCACGAGACAAAATCCCGATGTATTCCCATCGGCAGATACAGCTTTTATTTTAGGTTTCTCTGTGATCATGCTTAACACTGATCTACACAACCCAAGCATCAAACCCGAAAGGCGCATGACAATAGAATCATTTATCCGGAACAATAAAGGCATTGCAGATGGATCAGATTTGCCGGAAGAATACATCTCAGGTATCTTCAATCGAATTAAAGAAAATCCGTTCTCTCTGAAGGAAGATGACGAAGCCCGTGAGAAACAGAAAGCTGAAAGCACCAAGGACATGTTTGATTCTTTATTCGTGTTTGAAGGTCCTACTTTATTCGGAACTAACGCCGAAGAGAAGAAGCGTGAAAAATTCCGTAAAGAAAGGGAGGAAATGATGTCAGCATCAGAACAGCTCTTCAAAAAGCGCCCTCCAAAAGGATCGAGAAGATCCGTTCATGAGCCGTCAACTCGTTTGGATAGAGTGCCCCCAGCTGACGTTGTGAAGCCAATGTTTGATGTGACTTGGGGCCCTCTTATTGGAACTCTGTCGCAAGTGTTGGAATCTACAACGAATGATACTATCATTGCACTGTGTCTCAGTGGATTTGTATACTCGATCCGACTTTCCTCTCACAGTGACATGTCACTTGCAAGAAATACGTTTGTGAATTCGCTTGCCAAGTTTACAACGTTGGGGTCCATCAAACACATGAAGAGTAAAAACATTGAATGCATACGAACTCTGCTAAGTGTTGCAATTATTGACGGAGAGCACCTCGGAGAAAGTTGGTCTCCCATTCTGCAATGTATTTCTCAGCTTGGAAGACTACATTTATTTGCATCTGGGCTCGACTCGGAAGACCAATTCTTGGAGAGTACGCCTCAGTCGACTTCCACTTCAGATCCGACTCGCGAAATGGAAGAAAACAACGGCAAAGCTGTACTTGCAGCCGTCAACGAAGTCCTCATAGACAAGGTGTTTTCATCCACTGTAAATCTATCAGCTCGCGGGGTTGTTGATTTCATTGAGCAGCTGATTGCTGTTTCTGAGGCAGAGATTGCAGGTGATACAAAGAAAGGGATTAGTGGAGTTGGTGCAACTTCAGCATTGCCGAAAGTTGCAGGATCTGGGCATGGACTTGAGGGCCCGAGAATATTTTCTCTCCAGCGACTCGTTGAAGTTGCTGATTACAATATGAACATCCGTCCTCGTTTGACATGGTCTTCGATCTGGGAGACAGTTGGTAACCACTTTGCAAGAGTTGGATGTCACGAAAACGCGATGGTCAGCATGTTTGCCATCGATGCGTTGCGTCAACTCAGTTTCAAGTTTTTGGAGAAACCAGAGCTAACAGATTTTAACTTCCAGCGTCTGTTCCTCAAGCCATTCCTTGTGATAATGGAGAATCCAGGATCTAGGGAAGATATCCGAGAGCTCATTTTACGATGCGTCGACAACATCATTCGCTCATTGGCCCACAATCTACGCAGTGGATGGAAAATTTTCTTTTCCATCTTGACTCTCTCGTCTAGCGACAAAAGTGTGAAGATTAAAACTCTTGGATTGGCAATTTTGCAGCGACTGCTTGACGAACACCTCGAGGATCTGTGCCCGACACCAAGCGTGGGATCTGCTGAATCTGAAGATAGTGATGTCGAAGAGTCTTTGACTGCATCTCAAAAGATTGAACGAAATACGAATGCAGAAGATTTTGTCGAGCTTTGTAGGGCATCGCTTTCTTTTGTTCAGATAAAAGAAAGCGACAACCCGCTTCCAATTGGTCTTTCTATGAGAGCTCTTTGTCACACCGCATGTTATGCTGACTTAATAGCTGACAAGAAGATTCTTCCTCCAGTATCAGGTTATCAGACTAGTGATCCAACTGCACCTGGATACACCTACGAAGGATTATCACCAGAAGAGTCTCTTGAAATGGTCATATGGAGATCTCTTCTCGACGGATTGGCGTCTGGGATTTGTTCCTCCGCAGCAAGCACCAGTGGCGGTGTCGGTTGCTTAGTTCAAAGAGGAAGCATTATGGCCATGAGAGCAATCTTGCTGCGTCACGGGAAACTGTTTTCAGCTTCACAGTGGTATGCGATTCTTGGCTGTGTTCTCCTTCCAGCAATCCAGATTGGAGCCGAGAGCGATTCATCTCCTGTTACCCAGATATCATCAGAGTCACCCTCAGTTTCTAGTCTTGACTTTTTGGGTGAGCCACTCCAATCACCACCTCCTTTTGATGATGAAGGTCTTCATAAATTTGCAGAAATGACTCAATCTGGCGACAGCTCGCCAAGTAGACCCCTCGGTACAGCAGAACTTCTGGTGGAGGCAAGCTTTGCTGACTTGAGGCATGGCGGCGACGGAAACCTGAGTAAAGCTTATACTCTTCAGAAGACGGGCGCCGAGAAGAGGATACAACTACAACCATTCCCTGATAGTTGGATTGCCACAACCGCTCCTATCGCCCTTGGTCTCCTCAGTGATCTAATAATTTCAAGCTCCCTTGAGCTCGGAAAAGAAGGAAGAGAAGTGTTTTGGCCTATTATTATGAGCCAGCTAGTTCGTTGGTCCGTTGGAAGCTCGAAAGAAAAGATTCAGTGCGAACAGGTCACCGATGAAGAATTCAATGGAGACAAGATGATTGTCGATGTGAAAGAGTGGCAACCTTGTGAAGCTCTTGTTCGTATAGGATGCAAGGAGTGGAGTAGAGTGTTCCGTCGTGTCTTAGAAGTTGTTCCTACACTCGATGAAGTTGAAGGAAAGGCTTGGTTGAAAGAAATGAGTACTAGTCTTAGCGATACCCTGCTGAAAAATATTGGATTGGAAGAAAAGATTCGCGATGACATCGTGGAGGCAAAAATAGCATCACTTGAAAAGAGAGTGCAAAACGATGGTTCCGATTACCTTGGGATGATGCCTACACTCAAGACGAGGTGTATTGCATCACATTGCCTTCAGCAGTATATTTCAACTTTTGTTGACCAGTTCGCTGTTTTAACTTTGGAAGAAGAAGCATCATGTCTGCTGGACACACTGAATCAATCTCGCATTTCGTCAATGAAGGCAAGAAAAGACGAAGACTTGTCGCATGCCTTTCAGGAGGCGTGCTTAGCTCAGTGGGGCGACAGTGTTGAAGAAATTGATGCAGCTATGGAACGCGCAAATAGCGGGTTGAGTCATCGTGGAAGCAGTCAAATGTTCTTCTTGACACAAGAAGCGAGTGCCACCAGCGCACTGATTATCTTATTATCATTGCTTTACAGCAAAAGGCAAGATGCTGATTGCAGCTGGGACACCGAGGCGTTCGCTGAACCTATTCTATTCGAGAGAATCATTGAGGTCCTCACCGACTTCTTGGAATCTGAAGAAAAAGATGGTTTACTCATTGATCCCAACGTATGGAGAAGTGTTAGTGAAAGAGGTGGACAAGTAGCATTTTACTGCACCTCCTTTGCTGGTGTTGTCGTTCAAATCCTTGATATGATTTCCAACCTTGAGAAAGAACAATTTGACAGACACAAGGAATCACTTTTCCCCATCTTGTGTTCACTTATTCGTGTACAAAGTGACGAGATTCGCCACTTGGTGGCTGGTGTCTTTCGCAAGCAGATTGGCGGCATGATAGGTGTGCCTACTAGCAAATGAAGGAGTTATATATAATTGTTACAAATACTAATCAGTTGTTCCTCTGCGTGTAAACCAAACCATTCGGCGTCCTTCTCATGTATCCTTATGCTTGGCCATCATTGACTGATTGTGTCGCTGAATGAGATGCTCGCTAGCCTTGATCGGTCTATACTTAGAGGGATGTGTCTCATCTACACATGTCTCGAGTGGCATAACAATTGCATTCCCATTCATATTCACAAAGAAAGCAATGGATTGTCGGCGTGCACTTTTGAAGAGTTTTTGTCCGCCATCACCAGTTCTATCATCATCTGCATTGTTGTCAGTTGCAACTACGCGATGCAACGTGCTCGTCCACTTGTCGTTTGTCCATCTTTGCATCAAGTCTCCGAGGTTGATTATAAACGAATCTTCTAGATGTGGGACGTCAATCCATTCCTTATCTTTGGACAATTGCAGCTGTAGACCAGGTCCACCACTCTTTAGGATAGTGAAGGCACCATAATCAGTATGCTCACCTGCACGAATGTGAACAGTAGATGCATCTGTTTCATATTCTAATTGTGGGTAATTGAGCATTCTCAAAGCACACTGATGACCATCATCGAAGCGACCTTTTTGCAAGAACCAAGAGGCGTCATCCAGCTTTAGCGCCATGGCTAATCCTTTGAATAAGATCTTGGCGAGATGTTCCATTGCACTGTAATAGCGCTCTGTTGCTGGATCAAAATTGGGAGATGCATTCAATGGAAATTTTCGAGGAGACATGTTGGATAATTCAGAGTTTAATGGACCCAGAGAAAATGTTTCCTTTGAATCTGGTGAAAGAGTATCTTGTGTCATACTGTTGGCATCTGAAGTAGAACGCTCTACCCCCAAAGACTCATAGTTCTCGTAGCCATATGGGTATGAATCTGTCATGCGGACAGATTGTTTTACCGATGATTCCATATCAAAGAATTCTGTAGATGCAGTCCAAGCATCGTTGATAGTCGCTGCGTCGACGCCGTGATTGATTGTTGCAAAAAATCCAAACTTTTGGCACGCATCTGCGATGGACTTGATGACGTTTTCGAGCTCAGCTGATGTTGCTTTGCTGGAGTTGCTGTCGCCGCCGCACAGGTTGACGAGGGGTGCGATATCAATTACAGGAATCATCTCGGCGGCTGAATCGATGAATGACTTCACTACAACAACACATCATCATCTCCATTATCATCATCACTTCTGTGACGGGTGACGGTGACACAAAACGGCAGATTGTTTTGCAGACTGCAGACATGCAAGCTTCCAAACTTGAGACACCTGTCTTATATTCAAACAAATCGAATCTTTGGATGGCCGTTGTTGGCGAGGCTACTCCAAATGGCGGGCAGCGATCTTTTCTAATCCATATTGGCCCCCTAAACTCCTTCTTTATTATATAATTTCCATCTGTTGACCCCCCATGGGAGATAGGGGGCATCAATGCCCCCGAATCTTCTCGCTCCATCATCGCGAATCATCTCGCTCCATCATCTCCAACAGCTCACCAAATCATATCACATATTCTCCAAAATCATCGCTACTATCGCTACACACTTTCACCAATTCAAAATGCCAACTACCGCATCTCAACATACCGTGGGCGTCGAGCCTGTCGATGCTGCTGCTGCTGACGCCGTCCATGCCCAGGACATCCGTGGCGGTGCCGGGGAAGATTCTGATCCCGCAGCTGGTGACAAGCGTCCCGCCGAAGACGCTCATGATGAAGACACATCTAACAAAAAGGCAAAGACTGATACTCCTGAGGACGACAATAATGCTGCCGAACCTACGGCCGAAGATCTCGAATGGAACTCTCTCACCGAGACTGTTCGAGAGAAGCTCCGTTCCATGGATCCTGAGAAATGCTTTGAGAAGGCTATTGAGTTACAACTCATTGCACGTCAAGAAGTTGAAAGTCGCAGTGCCCACCTCTCTACGGCGATGGACCTTATGGACCAACAGAATCAGCTTACCATCAACCCCGAGGACAAAGCTGCCATGATGGCACAGCCCATTCCAGCGGGTGGAGGGACTCCCAGTACTCGTAGTAGGAATTTGCCCAATCTCTCCATCCCAGCCGGACAACGTGTCACCAAGGCTGAGCGGGAGGTGAACAAGCAAAAGCCTATCAAGAACCCAAACACGGCTGGTGCCGTCCCATGTATGAAGATGACACCTCCGTTGCCACCTCGATGCGAGGGGGATCCCAACCCCACTGCCGAAGTGCCTGCTTTTTGTCAACTTGTGAATTTCCCCACTGCTCGCTACTTCGGCAACTGTGTCATGTGTGATGATGCTGAGTTCTCCATTCCCAAGCAGAACAAGGGCGTTTGTAATAACTGTGACGTGGCGATCTGGGTGATCAATCCTAGTGGAATGCAGATTAAGTGGTGTAAGGGATGCAAGAACTTTCGTAAATGGATTGATTTTGGTGTCAAGGTAAGAAGAGTTGAGCTCCTGTTTCTTGTGTGCACACTTTGAAGGAAGTTTGCTTACCATTCAATTAATAATGATAACTGACTCGATCTCTATTCTTTACACTTGATGCAGGGATACTCTTCAAAGTGTGAGCGTTGCCGTAATCAGCAAGCTTCAAGATATGCTAGCCAAAAGGCAAAGAATGAAAGTATGACCCCTGACGGTGCTCTGGCGATGCTACCTCCTCAACAACATCACCACCTTGAAACCAATTTGTAACTGCTATGACTTCGTTGCATCCTAATATATCTAGAGATATGGCAGCTGTTTGACTGATTGTCACTTTCATTCTCGTCAGTTCTCTGTCCGAAGCTGCATGACGACTAATTAGAGAGGAAGTGCTTTAGTCTGTTGTATTCTACATGTTATTCATAATGAAATAAGTGTTGCGTTACCACAAACATGATGTTTCGGCGTTCTTCTTGCAAAAACTCTTGATAATATCAAGAGAGACTGCCACTGCATGCTGACAACCTACACTATCACACTTACTTACGGGACTCGCCAGTCACTAACGGATGACAGTTGGCTTTTGCACTTTGCCAACGTGACAATGATGAAAAGCCTATGAAAACCTAGAGAGAACCTACACTCCACTACCGCCCAATAGAGCACTATAACAATGCCCTGGAGCTGCAGCGCATGCACGTACCGAAACATCAACGCAGGTGCAAAGAATTGTCACGTTTGCGGCACGCCCAATGCAAATGCAGCTGTAGTTGATCTCACCTCTCCAAAGCCAACGCAGTATGGTGGCGGAGGTGACGTCATGGAATCCAATCGTAGACGACGCCGAAGATTAGAGAGCGACAAGAAGAAGCAGCGAAGTGGTGATAATAATGATGCAAGCAATGGGTCAAATGATGATGTCATAGACGTCGATTTGGATGAGACAATGAATGAAGTAAAATCAACTGCCGAGCATGATATACAGAGACACCGCAATAAGAAAAAACGTACAAATGACGACGCTCTTGCGAACGATGAAGTGCAACCAATGACTCACACTATGGACAAAATCAAGCGCAAGCAGCCCGATGAACGCAAGCAAGAGCCTGTGCAATTCAAGTCTCAAGAGAATGGATACAGAAAGTTTCCATCTGCCGGTCGACAGCAGTCTCATTCAAAAGGTACCGGCGGAAACAATCGACCAGCAATTAATGATACTGATGATAATGGCAAGAAAAAGAGGGGCAAAGAAAGTTTCAAGCGAACTCTGACCGACTTTTACAATCAAAATGCAAATCAACCAGCGGCTTCTGTAGAGAGTCTAATGGAAAGTGCTTCACACATTCTTCAATCCACTTTCAAACTAAAGTCACTTCGGCCGCTACAAAAAACGGCTATACAGGGAGCTCTTGGTGGTAACAGTCAAATCGTCATTATGGCTACGGGAGGAGGAAAGTCTTTGTGTTATCAGCTACCCACATTGGCGAGTGGTAGCACCTACAATCAGACTGCCAAGAGTTCCAGAGTGACAATTGTTGTATGTCCTCTCATCGCACTAATGATAGATCAAGTGAACAATTTGATGAAGAAAGGGGTAATGACTGCAGCATGTTGGAGCAGTAGCCATAGTGCAAAAGACAAAGCTCACATTATGAAACGATTGTCAGTTGAGAAGGAGAAACCTACAAAGAAGGCAAGCACAAAATCAGACAATGTGGAATTGACCCCCATCCAAATGCTGTACGTTACACCTGAACTCATTGAAACACAGAGGTTTCGCGATGTACTAATGAAGTTACACAGTGCAAACCGTCTATTCATGTTTGCCATCGATGAGGCGCACTGTCTGTCAACTTGGGGCCATGACTTTCGACCAGCATACCGGAAGCTGACTTGGATAAGTGAATCGTTCCAAGATGTTCCTATAATGGCCTGCACGGGGAC
>Ga0209652_1001804_pt1 | contig 17227 bp, 11 predicted proteins | sample SaaInl74LU_5_DNA_FD_184641 | JGI IMG/M metagenome (GOLD analysis project Ga0209652, IMG submission 184641) | Marine microbial communities from expanding oxygen minimum zones in the Saanich Inlet - ESP_74LU_5_DNA (SPAdes) (version 2) | ecosystem: Environmental > Aquatic > Marine > Intertidal zone...
CTTTTCTAAAAACGTTGAAAAAGAAACGAAAGATGTGCATTGCATTGGCGTCGATCACCCAACAAAGCCCCAACAATCACAACAAACAACCATGTCTCTCCCCTCCTCACCCGTGACGGGTGCCTTCACGGGCATCCAATGGGACCCTATGCAAAAATTGCGTCTCACACAGCCTGAAAAACTCTTACTTCGCTCTGGAGAGGCCAACCCGATTGATTATACACTCAACAACGCCGAGGAGAGCACAGCTTACGTTAAAGTTGTGTTGAAAGTGCTTGCCGAGGCAAGTGGTGCTAGTGGGCCGTCGTCGAAGGTCTCTCATTTAAAGGGGATGCTACCTGATGATGAGGCGCTTCAGATTTTATACACGGACCCTATGGGCGTCGTTACTCATTATGCCATTACCAAATTGTATGATATTATCGTTTGTCTAAAGGAGAAAAAAATGGGCGGCGATGTCTCAATTGGAGCTACATTCTACAATGAGGATGATGGAAATTTATTGGACGAATGGAGACCATTGCTACGAGTATTACATCTGGGGGGATCGGGCGATGCATTTGCCCAACGTGGTGCCGCCTACTGTCTTGCTCATATCCTCATGGCAGGATGTCCTTCTCAACGCTTTGCCACGAATAGATCACTCAAAATCAACCATGCCTCTGTTATGGAGCCCCTTCAGGCACTCATTTCTTGGATCACGTCGCAGCTTCAATCATCTGCGTCGTCATCCTTGTCGTTGGTAACTCCTACCCTCACTGCACTTATGACATGTCCCGAGGCACGTACAATGTTTGCCAATAGTGGGGGTATTGGATACCTATCTCGTCACCTCCGGAATGGAACCAAGGGCAGCAAAACTGGCAGTGGTGCTACTGTTCAACAACTATATGAGTTATGCTTCTGTTTGTGGACACTCACTTATGAATGCAACAGTTCGGCCATGATTAGGACAGCATTTGTACGTGACCATGCCGTTCATGCTCTTGTTGACTTGGTATCTAGTGCACCGAGGGAAAAGGTTGTGAGGGTTGCCCTATCAGCATTGCGTTCGCTGGCTCAATGTAACGCAGAGGCTTCTCCCAGCCCCAGCTCTGATAGCAAGAAGGAAGTTACTGGAGCTACTTTTTTGAGTGAGATGATTGGATGTGGGTTGATCAAGTATGTGGATCAGATGAAGGAAAGACAATGGACTGATCCCGATATTGTGGATGATTTGAATGTTTTGCATAAGCTTCTCCATGAAAACTTTAAGGAGATGAGCACTTGGGATGTGTACCTTGCCGAGGTGCAATCTGGAAGTCTTGAATGGGGCTTCTTGCACACGGAGAAGTTCTTCAAGGAGAATGCCAAGAAGTTTGAGGGCACCAATGGTGACTTTTCTGTTGTAAAGGTGAGTATTTATTGGAATGGATCTATCATTTAAATCCCTTCTTTCAACGTGTACACTCAATCTTACCTGTACACTCAATCTTGACTGATCCAACATCTATAGACGCTAGTTGCTTTGACAGCCAGCAATGACGAAGAAGTACAATCTATTGCTTGTTATGATATTGGTGAATTTGTTCGCCATTACCCAAATGGACGAGTGATTGCGAGAAGTCTCGGCGCAAAGGATATCGTCATGAGACTTGTTGACCACAGTAATGAAGAGTTGCAACGCCATGCATTGACAGCGGTTTCTAAGATGATGGTGTCCAATTGGGCAGCTGTTCACTAAATTGGACACAACCTAAATTTGTAGTTGTAGCTCCATGTAGGTAGAGGAAGAGCAGTACATCCTTCGTCTCGTTGAGGTTGAGTTGGTAGTGTAGCTCTCGTAGTTAAAATCGAGTGTTGGGATCCTAAGGTCCCACGTGCTCGTAAAAGCGTGTTGTAGATGTCTTTGTTGTGAGCATATATAATATAATAGCACAGAGTAAAAGCTGTGAAGCTGTATATTCTAGGTTTATTCTATTCCCCTTCAACCTCGCCGGAAATTGTGTGTGGCCCGAGATACTGATCGAGAAAACACACCGGTTGTCAACTGAAATTCAAATCGAAATCTGCCTCGCGAGCGGCGCTCGAAGTGCATTGCACTAAAGTGCCATCATAGTGGTGCACGATCAGAAGCCGACATCACCATATCCCTGCCTCAATAATTCTCATGGCAATTCCAACGATAGACCCCGCCGATGTAGGCGCTACGGGCCTTGCATGGCTGCTCTTCTCCTATGGGTACATTTTGTGCTATGCCTCTAACCTAATTTCCGAAGGATCCGACCTCCTGCTTCTTGTTCCCTCGCTAGCCGGACTTGTTGGTGGCGTCGTTCTGCCCTTTCTCGGAGCAGTGCCTGATGGTACTATCATGCTGTTTTCTGGTTTAGGTGATATTGAGAAAGCACAGGAGACGCTCTCTGTTGGTGTAGGCGCTCTTGCTGGTAGTACGATCATGTTGTTGACTGTCCCATGGGCATTGAGTGTTTACCGGGGCAGAGTTGATTTTGACGAGGATAATAATATGGAGCCGAATTACAAGCAGCCAAAGCTGACAAAATCGTCATTTTCTGAAACAGGTGTGGCGCTCTCTACTGAAGTGAATCAAGGTGCCAAAATGATGATGTTGACTACGCTGCCCTACTTTCTAATTCAGATTCCAGCCTTCTTTTTATCGGGGGACAGAGAAACTGTTTCAGCAGGAGAAAAAAATTGGGCTGCGGCTGGGTTTGTAGTCTGCGTTTCGTTCTTTATTCTTTATTTGTATACGCAAGTAAAGATGTCAAATGATACAATTCATAAGATGAGGCGTATCGCTGTAATCAAGGAAACTCTGAAGAAGGGAGCTGTGTCGCTCAGGGGAGCTTTGCGAGAAGAAGTAATCAGTCTTCAAAAGAAAGAGTCAAGGAGAAGGGTGAGCATTACATCAGACACGGAGAAATCTCCACTAACTAATGGAAATGGTATGGACCACAACCAACCATCAGCTGAAATTTCTGAACTCTTGAAAGGCATCCTAGGAGAGGCGTTCCGTGCTTATGATATCGACGGCGATGGCAACCTAAACAAGAAAGAATTCCACATTTTCTTGAGTGACTTCCACGAATCTATCGATAAAAACACTGTGGACGATGTATTTGCGGATTTTGACAGAGACGGGAGTGGTACTATTGATTACGATGAATTTATCGCCGCTTGCTACGTCCTCATCACCAAAACAAGCAATGATACTGGTGGGCCCGGGCGTTTTGCGCCTGAGCGTGCGTCTAGGAGAGCTACTGAACAATTGAGTGAGAAGATTCTACTCGACGATGACGAAGATGAAGAGGAAGAAGAAGTGCCGGAGGATTTGACTGCACTCAGTCCAGAAGAACAACAACGTGCTATCATACGACGTGCCTTTTCTATGCTCATCATTGGCACTGCCATAGTCCTTATGTTTTCGGATCCAATGGTAGAAGTGCTGTCAGAAATTGCTGTCAGAGCCAACATCCCTCCATTTTATGTATCTTTTATCTTGGCCCCTGTAGCTGCCAACGCAAGTGAGGTCATTGCCAGCCAGTATTATGCGTCAAAGAAGACAAGGAAAACCATAACGGTAGCGCTAAGCGCTTTGGAAGGGGCAGCTTCAATGAACAACACTTTTTGTTTATCTATTTTCATGGGATTAATTTATTTCAGAGGATTGGCGTGGCAATTCTCTGCAGAGACGTTAGCAATTGTTTTGGTGCAACTCGTCATGTATGTTTACGCTCAACGAAGTAAGATGTCTACTGCAACTGGATTTGTTATTTTGTCGTTCTTTCCATTGAGCGTTATTTTGGTCGCTCTTTTGGAATATTTTGGACTAGACTAAAGAAGCGCGTACGGATTCATTCAGCGTTGTAATATGTAAAAAGATACAAGAAGTTTGTAATTGGAGATGTCCCAGTGTGGGCAAAGATAGCTATCTCTCTTCCGAAGGTGGCTTCACACTTTCGGCTTCATTAACTGTCTGAACATCTGTTAGCACTTGCTCTATAATCTTTTTCTCCGGAGGACGGCTAGCTCCATCTATCCCCACACAGCAACATCCACTTGCGCAGCCCCATAACATGCTCGTTTTCAATGCATGACTTGTGATCCCACAATTATCCTTGTTCTGTGACATGTAGTCAAGGAAACCATAGACAAATCCTGCTGCAAACGCATCTCCAGCACCAGTCGGATCGATTGGCTCCTTCTTTACTGTTGCAACTTTGTCTATCGCTCGATTTTTCAGATGCACACACCCATCCGATCCAAGCGTTATAATCACGTGAGTGTTAGGAGATTTATCATGAAAATAGGTGGCAGCATACTCAAAGAATGTCTTTTTCCGTATTGCAGCTGAGTCGTGATATTTTGTGATGCCCTTCGCTTCAACCTCTGAGAGAATCAGAAAGTCAATATTAGAAAGAGCTTCCAACAGTCCTCCGTCCCACGTTTCCGTTGCATCATGTTGAGGCACAAGACTTATTGTTATTTCTTTGTTTCTTTGTTTTATCTCTTCTAACTTGGAACCAAGTTCGCCATCCCAAAAGCCTGGTATATTGAAGTATCCAGATACATGCACATGTTGAAGGTCATACGTTTCATTTATGCTTTCATCCAAAATGTGGGATCCTCGGTAATCTCCCAAACACCCGATGTGAGTCATGAAGGAACGTTCTCCCTGCGCGATGATGACAGCACAATGCCCAGATGATTTTCCTCCGCTCGCTAGCGTAAACTCTTCGTCAGTTCCGAAGAAACAACTCGGATAGTCAGATACCCTTCGATTCAGCAAATTAAATCCGTGACACTTTGCATGACTTGCGATCAGTTTTCCATACTCATCGTTCTCATTGATAACCGTCTGGAAATTCACCTTAATATCAGTATCATCATTAATACCGAAGTAATTTATCAATGCACATAAATGAGTAGAAGTGTTAAGTCCAGATCCACCTGCACGGGTCGTCATCGGTTGCGAAAGCCTCGCATCCCCGCCGACAACCACGTGTGGAGTCTCGTTGTCAAGGTAGCAATATACATCGGCAAATGCATCGCCTACGATGCTGATTAGTTTCTTCTTCTTTGTCGTCCCTTGATCCATTGTTGGCCACTAGCTATTGATTGCTATGCATGTCCTACTTATGCACTCCAGCCCCACCTAACAACATGATGTGACGGTATCATCCTGATGAGCGCTGCGGATTTTTTGTTGTTGGCTGGCGGGATTTTCTTGAGGAGTGGCGGACTTTTTTGAGTTGGCGGACTTTTTTGATCTCACGCCCTCTTCCATCATCCAAGCTACGGTAGCTCTGTCCTCTCCGCCCGGGAGGCTACAATACAATAAGTATCTTGAACTGTATTGCCCGATGCTGGAATGCTTATCTGTGGCCGTGTGGAAAGGAGAAGGTGGGCTGGGGAGGTTTCTACATATGTACGCTGTTGATAGGAGGAAAATGTATGACAGGAATGCTACTTCAGAGACAAAACTTCAATGCTGGAATTATCCCTCAATCTATCTTTAAGTGTCGGTTCGTGGCTTAAGCGGTGGCAATGCGCAATCCCTGTCCGAGTTCTTCCTGTGAAAAGCCTTTTTGGTGGAGGTTACCTTCTCTTTGGCTTTAGATTTCTTTCCAACGAGGCTGAGGCTTGTACTCCTCGTGCGACGACGGTTGAAGTCGTCTCGTGCCTCACGATCACTCGCACTGAATGATCTATGCTGAATGTCATCATCATCATCTTCCTCTTCTTTGGGTCTATTCCGTTGTGAGGGCGTGTAGCTTCTACCTCGCTTGTAATGCTTACGGTTGATGTCGTCATCTTCCTTGGCGTGAATGCCCAAGTTACCAATCTTGCTCTTGCCATTTCCCGTTTCAGTGTCATCATTTTCGTCAAACGAATATCTTGAAGCAGAATCCTTGGACTTCTCGCTGGTAGTTTCCACCACATTCGACGGATTACCACACAGTCCAACATCACCACACGTTTCTAACAGTTGCGACAAGGCCGAGAAATCCCACATCGAGATACCTCCATTCTGCCGTAAGTGTTCTATACTCTCTACATCGTCTCCTTTATTATCAAAGGACTCATGATATCTTGAGTAGCAATCAAAGTTGTGCTTCTCTTTCATCCCTTCGACTTCATACACGAGCACGTAGGCCTGCGCACTTAGTACCTCACTGACGTCCACTTTGGTAACGACCTCATCATTAGCCAAATACCAGTCTTTTCCTTTCCTCACGTAAGCAATGTAATGTCCACGATCACATGACCGCCCCTTGTGAACTAACACCGCCACCAAAGAGTACGGTGGAGGCTTTCCCCGGTTCGCTTTAGACATGAAGTCTTTGATAACTAATCGTAGTGGGAAGCTGACATTCTTTGCTATTCTTGACATTCTCCCATACATGTCGTAAGCAAATCGCTTGTAGTTGATCACGAGCATCGTTGGGGCGGTAGCCAATCGCAACCCCTTGGTCACAACACGTTTCGCTTTGCATCTTGTACACGTAACCTTGTTGTCCGCATCTAACGTTTCATCCATTGTAAAATTCTCCAAGGCATCGCTCAGAGTGTGGATGCTTTTGCTGTTAATGTCTAGACTGAGATCCATATATCTATCTCTGGTCAGAGAAATCTTCTTACATGTCTGACACGTCACAGAACTTTCCAAAAGTCCGTCAAATAGACTGGATAGGCGAGGATTCCTCCCATGCATTGTGAGAGCTGATAGTAGCGTTCGGAAGAATTCATGTGCATCCTCTTGTTGGTACGGGCGGAGTGTGGGAGATATGACATGTACCTTCCGTGTAATTGATCCAGGATCCACAACACGGTTTGTGGGGCCATTATTTGAGCCACCGTAACCGAGAAAGGAACCGACAAATCCCTTTTGGGGTGCCCTCGCCGACTTTCTTGTGGGTTTGGTGTAGTCTATGGTCATTTGAGTTAGTTCATTTGTCAGCCAAATTGACAATTCATCCCCCTTTTGAGATTGGTCTTCATTAAGTTGTTTATCGACCACCTGATACATCTCCGAGTGGACAGTAGATTGACTGAACACGGACGCGTCATCTTTACTTCGTCTGCCCCACTTCTTCTTTCTAGCAAACTTTGGTGTAGACATGCCTCTCCCTATATTATCATTCCCATCTTCAAGTGCCCTGGCAAGATTAAGAGCATCTTCTTCATCATAAATGGTGGACATGCCAGTGAGGCAACTACCGTATGCACTGTCGGCATCGTCGTCATCGGAATCGACCGATCCACTTCCATACACCAATAATTTCCGATTGAAGGAATGCTTCCTGATAATTTGTGCATTGCGCTCATCTAATAGCGCATGCGGTAAAGCCGTAGACAGTAAGCACTGCAGCGCCGCATTGGCATAACATGTGTTGCCAACATTTTTTAGGCCCGGGGGCGGAGGCAAAGGCTTTACTTTTGGAGAGATGGTGCCTATCTCATCCTTGCGGCTTATCTGTGACTCCGCATTCTCATTAACTGCTGGCTCTCGCTTGGGTGTTCTAATACTCTTCTTCTTCGGTGACTTCCTCTTGGAAGGAGTCGAACTATTGTCTGCGAGTTGATAGCGTTGATTTGTCGTCTTGCTCATCTTCATGTTATCGTCTCCACCAAGAAGCATCTTCTTTCATCAACGCCACCGCCGGTCTTATAAATATACAATGCTAGCACGCTGGTGGTTCTGTTACTTCTATTCTGTCCCTCCACTGTCTCCTCTTTATCTGCCTCTCTATCTTGCCACTCCTAGCTTTGGTGTGAGAGCCAACAGGAATAATTCAACGACAATGCTCCCGCTCACAAGACTGTTCTCCACAAGAAAATGAGAACGAGGAACAGTTAAAATCTTGCGTTGGAAAAGTTGTAACGAGAAAGCAATCACCAAATTAGGCGAGGTACATGTCATGTGCATTGGATTGGGGATGCCTGATGCGACTCAGATGCGAACCCTCTGACATGATGCATATTTCAAGGGAAACCTCAGGGTTATCCCTTGTACTGCCTTTCTGTGTTGGTTTCGTCTAAAACATATTATGCAAGACCAAAAGGGACAGACACGGACAACAAAGGCAAGGACAACATACAGTACTTGACATTTTACACAGAAGAACACTTCAAAAAGCTACAGTTTGAGATAGCATAAGTACGGCTAAACAAAACGATAAAAAACATCCTTTTGTCATTTACTTCTTCTCTCTGTAGCATCGTGCTTTGAAGCTGCCATTTTCCTTGCCCTTTTCATCTGTTCTCTAATTGCACGACACTTGTTACCGCCGTCTTTATTATATCGCTCTAACGCATCAGGCATCCACTTATCAAAGTAGGAGAGTCTTGTGTCATAACCTGGATGAGTTGAAATGAATTCAGGTGGTGACACAGACTTCTTATCCCCATCTTCTTTCATTCTTGAAAATACAATCTTTGCTGATCTAGGATCATAACATGCTTCACTTGCCAGCACGATTCCAATCTTGTCAGCTTCAACTTCGTGTTCTCTTGAATGAGGCAGAGCAACAAGCAGCTGTTGTGCTGGTACAAGAAGTGTGAAAAGAACTCCGGTTGGATCCAAAATGAGCACCAGACGTGATAGTATTGTCATGAGAATGCTCTCAGAGACTCGTTCTCCAGCATGACGAGCAAGATTGTGTGCCATTTCATGACCCAGCACGGATGCTAGATCGTCTTCATTGTGTGCATAGCGGAATAGGCCAGTCAGCACAAACACATGATTCCCTGGAATTACAAAAGCATTTGCTTCTGGTGATCGAACAACCGTGTATGTGTAAGGAGATGATGTTCCATTAGTTGTGTCATTTGTCTGTCCATATTGCGCAGAAAAAATTTGAGCTGCAGCAGCTATTCGATTTCCTACGCGTTGCACTGTTACAGAAGCACGATGATCGGCTGGCAATATGTCTCCTTTGAATTTTTGCAGCAACTCTTTGTATTGTTTGTGACCCATCTCCTGCTCCCATTTTGGATTGGTGCATATTAACCGCTTCCTATTGGTATATGGAGCGTAGTCTAAGCAGGAATAATATGCATAGGCTGAACCAATTGTCAACCCTGTCATCGGAATGATAAAACCATATTTGATGTATGCAGGTAATTCATTGTGATTACTTCGACGAGAGGCGTATCTTCGCAAGGATATGAAACGAGATCGTGCCTGACAGAAGTTGTGAGATCGCCATGCTGTTGTCAGAATAACAGCTGGCCGCATCGTCAAGATTGTGGTGTTAGTAGAGATGTGCTGATGTTGTTGTTCTCGACATCTAGAGTGAATGAAGGTGATATTAGAAATCGGTATTTTTCAGTTTTCAGCAGATTTTTGCGCCGGCAGGCCGCCAAGAGAGCTGATGACGTCATCACTGCGTCATTTCATCCAAAGCAATGCAATGACCAACAACCGACCAACGAGTGCTAGAGATGGATATTGCAGTAAAGATGATGAGGATAAATTGGCTCGCTACAGCGATATTAATATCATCGTACGGCAGTGGGTACGCCGCTGCTAGACAAACATCGTTTGTGCCTTGCAGGGGCGCTGAGCACGAGATGTCTCGTCGGCGGAGAAATCGTTATGAATTCACGAGGCACCAGACGCTGCTTGGCCGTGGCACATTACCTACATTTCCCTCTCGAGCAGTTTACTGTCGGACGGATACTTTATTAAACATCCACGCAACAGAAAAAGAAGAAGAAGGAGAAGAAGAAGGATTCATAAACTCAGAAGCTGCATTGGATGTACTTCCTGATGAAAACGTCGATACCACAACATCTTCACTTACTACTGAAACAAACTCTGCTGCTGAAATATCACTCATGGGAATACCTCTGCGGTCAATTATTCTGCTTAACTTAGTAGCAATCATTTGGGGGACGCAACATTCCGTCATTAAAACTGTTGTCGATGATAGTGCATTGTTTACAGTTGGATTTGGGAATGCTTTCGGCTTTGCAAATTGGGCTGAACATGTGTTTGGCTCAAACTGGGAAGGTCTTATGTCCAACTTGCAAAATTCTAACATCGCAAATGATGCTGGAGGTAGTAAAGATGATGCGGCAGCATACTTTACTCTTGCTAGGTTCTCACTAGCTGCTCTGTTGGCATCGCCATATACACCTGGACTGAAACAACAAACAATAAAAGATGATGAAGTTGACAATAATGCCCTTGTACAATCACAATCAACCATTCTTGATGATGGAAGTGCACAAAGTGAACAAACAAACCTAGCATGGAAATATGGGGCAGAATTGGGTATTTACATGTTCCTCGGATATGCTTTCCAAGCAATTGGTTTACAAACAACCACAGCCTCTCGGTCTGGATTCCTGCTTTATCTGAATGTGAAGCTTGTTCCATTCTTTTCATTTTTCCTATTTGGTAAAACAATACAACAAAGTACGTGGATATCGGCGTTGGTGGCGTTTGCTGGCACAGCATTGTTAGCGTTTGATAATGCAAGTGGTGGAACAGGAGGTCTTGTTGACGCGTCATTCGCTGTTGGTGATCTATGGAGTATCGCTGCCGCAGCAGCGTCTGCTTTGTTCATTCTTCGGATGGAAGCCGCCTCCAAAGCTGTGCCAAAGTCTGCTGAATTGAATGCAGCAAATCTTTGGACTGTTGCCTTTCTATCACTATTGTGGACAGCATGGATCTCATTCAACAACCTGCATACTGAGGCAACATTGGTGGCTCAAACATTTCCAGAAACATTGACTCAGACACTTCAACAAACTTTCCAACAAACTGTCAATACGATTACAGCAAATCCACTCCAGCTAATCTACCTATCCGCAGTTACGACTGCACTTGCCAACTACCTTCAATCAATCGCTCAGAAAGAAGTATCTGCTGAGCGAGCTTCAATTTTCTATGCCTTGGACCCAGTCTATGGCGCAGCGTTTGCCAATTTACTTCTTGGAGAAACTCTTGGCTTGTGGGGTTGGGTTGGAGCAAGTTTGATTGCGTTTGCAGCGGCTACCAATGCGGTTTGGGATTTTAGTAAAAGTGATGAGGATGCTAAAACAAATGGAATAAAGTAACAAGCATGAGATAACTACAAATGATCTATTGAACTCCTATTGCCTGCGATGGTACCAATGCTTGTCTTGCTTGGCACGCACGGCGCAAAGCTGCTGTGTCAAGCAGAGGTAATTAGCCCCCCATCTAAATAGGCCGTCATCTCGAGTTAACGCAAAAATGACGCTGATTGTGCGAAGAGCTTATTGATGACCTGCTAGCATTCTAACTCTCTACTCACCATGGCGGACGACACCCAAAATGACGACGAGAGCAACAATGACGAGAGTCAACTCCTCTTCTCATGTCAATGTGACTCCGCACGCACAGTAGCAGACCTCCTCTCCTGCCTCCGCCGCGTCGTCACATCCAATGTATCCGAGTTCGGCGGTGCCGGCATCGGCGGTGGAGGTCACAATAGTTCCACCCAACGCACGAGCCATACACAAAGCACCGCTGCCGCAGTTGCCGTGGCGGGTGGTTCGGCAAATAAAATACAGCATGCTACAGTGTATGCGGGGCCCAATGGTCTGACATTTCACGTGCAACATGGCCTGGCGAAACAGAGTCAATGCAGTGTCGATTTACCCAAGGGATTATTTCGAGAGTACTTTGTGGGTGAGGAGGAGGTATGGTTGGAAGATAGTGATGTGGAGTCTGTGAATAATCACACCACCGCGACAGGAGGGACGTCATCTCAATCGTTAGGACGGACAAAGGAAATTATTCATGGAGGAGAGTTTGGTGTCAATCTTACCACTGTGTTGGAATGTTTCTCGGTGCTATCACGAAATAACAAGTCAGTGCAGTCAATGTCAAAGGGAAAAGGATCAAGCGGTGGCAGTAGTGGAGGAACGAAACAAAATTATGGAGAGTATGCTTCATTAGATCGAGTTCCATTGTGTATGTCATATGATCGTGCAACGGCCTTGTTTCATTTGGAATTTCTAGAGGGAGGACAAATAGGTGGCAGCGGAGACGCAGCTAATGTTATGGGAGGAGGATGCTTAGTCACATGTGAAGTACCAGGTGTCGCCGTGTCAGATGATGTAGACGATGGCCCAGATGATGAAATGGACAATCACAACAGTCTCAGCAGTAACAACACCTCAGGATTGGCTGCTGCCTTCCGCTCTTCGCCACTATTGTCACGTGCCATTCTCTATTCAGATGCGCTTCAAGCAGCAGTAGCAGAATTATATGATGTTCCAGGGGCGTCTGTGGTACAAGTGACACTCTCCAGTGAAGGGATGGAGCTTGGGACTGTTGGGCCGCGATCAGAAGTTTGGGTAAATGTACCGTATCATAAACGACAGACTGGAATGTACGTTGGAATGGAATGCTACAAATCAAATAACAATGATCCTTTTGGGACTCAATCATCACCGACAATGATACGAAAGTATCCGCTTGGTGCATTTCTAACTGGGATGCGTGGTCTAGATATTGGTTGTGAGACATGCATTAGCGTCAATTCACGTGGAATGATGGCAATACAACATCAGGTGGCCAAGGATGGATACACTGACACTTCGAGTGCCAATGTCCGGCCAAGTTTTGTAGATTTCATCATGACTTGTATTGAAGATGAGGGTGATGATGAAGAGTTATCTCAAGAAAATATTAGCCAAGGTGTTCATCAGAATGATGCATGGCAGAACGAAATGAATGATGAGACCGAGGAAGCAACAACAACATCATCAACTCGGAACAAATCCAAAACTCGCACACGTGAAACATTTTCTTCATCGGAAGACGAAGACATGCAAACACGCACACACCGAAGAAAAGAGAAACAGCAGTATGACAGTGCAAGTGGAAGTGATGACGAAGGATTGGAGCGATCGTCATCTAGTAATGCTGCTAGTAAGATCCTTGGAGAATTGGAACTTGACAAAGACATGATATCTTCTCATCGAGACGATACAATGCAAGGCAGAAAGACTGCATTGGAGGACATTCGTCGTAGACGAAGAGAGAGACAGGATGAGTCTATGCGTATGGATGAGAGTGACCATGAGGAGTCAGCCGAGGATGAAAATGCTGAAAAAAGGAACGACTATAGCAACAAAAGGCGATCTGATTCAGAACCCAAAGCAACACGCAAATTGCGACGCAGTGAAGGGAACGATAGTGAATCAAATCAATCAGATGACAATGCTGATAATCATCTCCAGAACCTTCGTTCTACTGCACAGTCTAGTTCAGAAGATGACGATGATGATGACTCAGAACCTGAAGATGCGTTGGATGTAACTGCCGAAATACCAAAGTTATTCTCCAAATCGCCATCAATGTCCACTTCTCGTCACGGTAGACGTCGTGGTAAGAGCGCGGATAGAGACGATGAAGCGGTCGACGAAGAGCCCAAGATGATGTATGGAGATACTCGTTTGGAATTTACACAAGATGGCTATGAAAGTGGAGATAGTTAGTTTTCGAGATACATGATTGCTCATAATTTTACATAAGATGATTATCACCTTTGCACCAATCCTCCATATAAAGTGGGTCTAATGATCGGCACAACAAGCACTGGCTTTCTATTTTAGAAACAGACTATTTTAGAAACTTCCACACAAAAATGGATCTTTTTTGCTCTCACACCTCCACCTCCGCCACGCACTCCTTCGGCAGCATTGGTGGACACATAAAGCAACACTGCTTCTAATACGACCATGGCCTCAACCTGCGAGGCCTCCGCCGTCCACAGCGGCATCGCTCAGATAGCTCTCAAGCTATTCTCTGCCGACGCACAAGCTGCCGATCCAGCAGTAACGAAAATCATCTCCATCCTTCTCTTGTGCACATCTACTTTTTTCGTCATTGCTCTGCACTATGTGAACAAGGAATGGAAATTCGGAAGAGATATCAAGTTATCTTTAGAGGCACTATTTCAACGTGTTCCTGATATTTCAGGTAGCATTAATTTGCCCAAGGTTGATGGCAATGATGAGAAGAAGGGAGGAACTGTCAACAAGCCACTATCTCTTATTGATCCGGCTAGTCCATCTCTTGTTCAATGTTACTCTCCTTCATCACTCAGCAAAATCGGAACTGTACCCAATCTCAGTGCCAAAGAGGTCTCTGATATGGCCCTACGTTCCAAGAATGCTCAACAGGTGTGGAAATCTACCACATTCGCTCAACGTCGACGAGTGCTACGCACACTCCAAAAGTATGTTGTGTCTCATGTCGATGAAATTTGTCTACTTTGTGCGAAAGACTCTGGAAAGACTCAGGTGGATGCACTCTTGGGTGAAATCTTAACAACCTGCGAAAAGATCAGAACATTGTTGCATCATGGAGAGACTTGGTTGGAACGTTCTCCTCGTGAGGTGAATCCAATGATGATGCACAAAACTGCCTATGTGGAATATGTTCCATTGGGAGTGCTTGGAATCATTGCCCCTTGGAACTATCCCTTTCACAACATGCTTAATCACGTTCTATCAGGAATCTTCAGCGGAAATGGGGTCGTCACCAAGTGTTCGGAACACACCAGTTGGAGTTCAATGTACTTTCACAACATCTGTCGTGCGGCCTTGGAAGAGAATGGGTTTGACCCAGACTTGGTGCAACTTTGTACTGGTATGGCAGAGACAGGTAAGGCGCTTGTGGAGTGTCCTCATATTGACAAGATTTTCTTCACAGGAAGTCCCAATGTAGGAAGGCATGTCATGAAGGGAGCTGCTCCGTTTTTGAAGCCGGTGGTGCTTGAGTTGGGTGGGAAGGACGCCATGGTATTTTGCGATGATGTCAAATTGAACGAAGTGATTCCTTGGGCTATGCGTGGCTGCTTTCAGAATTGTGGCCAGAATTGCTGTGGTGTTGAACGATTGTTTGTGTATGAGAGCATCGCGAAAGACTTTATCAATGGCATCAAGGACAAGGTAGCATCTATGCGCCAAGGGTGTCCACTGGGAGATGATGTTGATTGCGGCGCCATGGTTATGGATCAACAGTGTGATCTTATTCAAGCGCTTGTGGATGATGCCGTGGCGAAGGGTGCAATTGTTCATTGTGGCGGAAAACGCAACACTACGACTGCAGGTCAGTTCTACCAACCTACTCTTCTCAGTGGTGTCACTTCTGAAATGAGAATATGGAAAGAAGAAGTGTTTGGACCTATCATGTGCGTAGTCGTTGTTCCTGGCAATAATGACGATGTTTGTGTAAACATGGTGAACGACTGCCCATTTGGACTCGGTTCTTCAGTTTATTCTGCTTCCAAGTCTCGTGCACTTGCAATTGGGTCTCAGTTTAACACGGGCATGTTTACTGCCAATGATTTCGGTGTGAACTATCTTATCCAATCATTGCCCTTTGGTGGCGTGAAGGAGTCTGGATTTGGAAGGTTCGCTGGTCCAGAAGGGTTGAGATCATGTTGCTTGGAAAGGTCGATGGTAATTGATCGAATTCCTGGCGTCAAGACGACCATTCCTGGAGCAATTGACTACCCCATGAATACAACCCAAGGCATGGGATTCGGCAAAGGTTTGGTTGAGTTATTTTATGGTGACACTCTCTGGGGCAAAGTCAAGGCAATTGTGAACCTAATCCGTCACGGGTAATTGCTTTTGCTGACATAGACATAGGTATTGCTTGTAAGTACATAGCACATAAGTGACTAATTGTTTACTTGTATGAAACAATTGCCTAGGGACTCGGGATCGGTCTCAAGCAGATCCCTTGGCTAACACATGTGTAGTCTGACCTAGAGAATAATAAGTGTAAGTGCATGACATTTATTTTACCTTCACTTCTTCATACTCATGATTGCCAGTCTCATGGCCCCTTCGCGTTGGATATTGTATTCTCTTCATCATGGCATGGAACTCCTCTTCCTCTTCCTTTAGACCTGAGCAACATCAAAGTCAAAGCTGTCACAGTCATATTTGCAAGAAGTCATCTCGCAATTGCGTGCATCGCAGTCACAGTCATTTGTGCAAGCATTCATCTTGCAGTTTCCGCCGTCGCATTCACAGTCATATTTGCAAGCGGGCATATCGCAGTTTCCGCCGTCGCATTCACAGTCAGTCACGCAAACAGGCATGCTGCAGCCTCCGCCTTTGCAGTCACAGTCTTCTTTGCACCTGGTATATCGTAGTCGCAGTAGTAGTAGAGCAAATGATGATAATGTGTGAGATCAATTCAGTTGGTTCAAGTAGCCGCGGGAATATCTTCTATACAACTTACATCTCAAAGTTACAACCTCCTCCTGGGCATTTACAATCCTGTACGCAATCTTCGGCAGAAACGTTCCTGTACCTGAGCAGTTCCTCAACCTCGGAGCTCCATGATCCGCGAAGAGCTGATGATGGCTCCTCGTTAGCCTCAGCATTAGAGATTGATGCCAACAAGGCGAAAGCGGTAAAAGCGATGAATTTCATGTTGGAGTTATTCGATTAATATTTTATGGCAGACAATTTGCCAGCAGGGTTCTCACTGGAATTCCAAAAGCGAACTCGATGAAAATGTGCACCTCTGTAGGATCCTGTAGGATTGATACCAGTTCCTGAAAACACAAGCAGGTGTCAGTCACTGTGGGGGCTTCTCCTCTGCATAAAAGAGACGCGTGTTGTTGCGAACTGACTGAGGGAATTGAGACGCGTGTTGCTTGGTAATGGATCTATCTTTATATTTGAGTGAGTCATTTCCGTGATGTTGCCAGACAAGGGTACTTGTCGAGATGATGGATTTACTACGGAGCCGCCGCGGTGAACTTACGAAACGCGACTGATTGGGCGTAGTGTGTCGGTCGTAGGTAGAAGGTATCCTAGATCCCAGATCCTCTAGATACGTAGATATCGCTTCATGTACCTGACATATTATGGACTAGTAGCCGCCTTTGGGACCTGAGGTTTAGAATCCAAAGTAACATACTTAGACGCCTGCTGGAGCTCTAGCGCCTTCCTGTTCCTGCGATTTGCATTGCACGGTCAAGCATTCCTCTGCACAACGGCGCTCTTTGTCTTCGTCGTATATATTCATGTACCTGTTAATTCATTTTGTTTGGATTCGGGACACATACACATGCACATGGCCATGGCATTGGAGTACATTTGGACCTGAGATTGTAGATTGATAGGATGAAAAATTATCGTATTCGTATCAAGAAGTTATCTTCATCTCATTATCATCATTTGACCTTTGTTACGCTTATTTGCTTGTAAGTACATA
>Ga0209652_1001808_pt1 | contig 17211 bp, 20 predicted proteins | sample SaaInl74LU_5_DNA_FD_184641 | JGI IMG/M metagenome (GOLD analysis project Ga0209652, IMG submission 184641) | Marine microbial communities from expanding oxygen minimum zones in the Saanich Inlet - ESP_74LU_5_DNA (SPAdes) (version 2) | ecosystem: Environmental > Aquatic > Marine > Intertidal zone...
CCCCTCCCGATACATATCTGCTAGTTGATTATGTGCCTCTGCATCACCCAATTTAGCTGCCTTTGTCCAATATTCAAAAGCAGAGCTATAATCACCTTCGTATTTACGGTTCGCTCCCATTTGCCTCATTGCAACTGGATCGTTCGCTTCAATCCTTTTCATTAAATTCCTCTCGGCTTCTGCCTGCGTTTCTGGTACCGAAGTTCGACAGAATGGACACATTTCTTTTGTATTCTCCATTAATGTGCATTCGTAGAGGCAGCCACCGCAGAAAACTTTACAGCAGCATGAATTTATGGTAGATTTTTCAGCATCAAGTGGAAGAGGAACAAAGCAGATGGGACAGTCCCCCCCATGAGCATTTTCGGGCTGTCTAAATAGAAGCTCATCACGCAACTCAGCAGCCCGCTTCTTACACGCTCGTTTGTGCTGTGATCGATGAATTCTTTGGCATTCAACGCCGCAATATCTAACAGATTTGCAAGCAGTACATAACTTCAACGTGATGTCATCGCCAGCGGGGATGCCACAGGCAGCACATATCTCGCCCGCCTCATTAGCAGCTGCGGTGCTCATCATATCGGGCAACGGTAGGAGAAGAGTCAAGAGTAAATAAGAAGATACCTGAAATTGGTCCTATGAAACATGGATGATTGAATAATATGAATATTGTCACTGTCGACTGTCGATCCCTGTCGCTCTTTCTTCTGAAGCGCCATAAAAAGATACTAATTCCTTCGTAGCTTTTGGCGGGAGGGCAATCACCCTTCTTTTTCCTTTCACCAAGCCAACAGCTGCACAAGCGAGCCAAAGAACTATTACATTGAAGGTTAATACCTACCAACAGCATTAAGAACTCAGCTAGATGCAGAACCCTTTAGAAATTTCAAACAAAATTTTGTTGAATTTGAATGTAGCCACCTTGAGGCCTCAAACTTGAATTCTGTCCCGGCACTTTCATTTGCGCCGGTCTTATTTGGTCCGTAATTGAGTGATTACCTCAACCAATACCTGCAATCCTACGCAAGTGAACTAGTAAAAACACAATAAGTAGCTTGCTCTATCTTGGTTTATTGGCAGTTTTCTACATACCTCTACAAATAGCACGAGAGTCCTTGCTTTCTTCACTCCCCTACCTTTCTTTTGCTTCTCTCTTCCCCTCTTCTCCTTCGAAAAGGTTAAACCTCGCCCCCTGAGCACCTTGCCGCCCCGCCCCCAATCAACAGTGTCACCTGGCTAAATAAGTACTATTGTACTAAGTACTACTACGCTGGTCCACATTGATTTACTACTAAGTAAAAAACGAAAAGTCCACTATCCCCCTTTTGGGGGCTATCAAGACATTTTTTACATGATTAGTGACCTTTGAGGGCCTGCCCCCCAAGCTTCAGAGCACAATGCCCCCTCAACTCAACATCCACGAAACACAAAAAATTAGCAAACATCACCGCACCATGATGGCCCATTCTCCTACGCCATATATCAATAACGATGCGAGCATTTGAAAGATATCCTTCGGCGGATCTCTTCTATAGTCACATAGGGAACATACGTGCTTGGTATATTAACGATATATGGCGATGATAAAAAGAAATTAACGCAGACAACGGCATGACGGATTTCGTAGTTTGTTCGGCTCTTTGGCCCCATAATGGGAGGTAGCATCATGTTCGTCGCTATATGAAGCACCCAAACAAGTCTCCACTGATCCTATAGATACGATAAGCAACTTTCGTCCATCAAATGTATCATAGTGCTCACCTCCCACAACTATCTACCAAGAATTATCAACCACATCTAAAAAATCCATCAAGATGTTATTTAGTGCATAAAAACGTTTTATTTGGACGTAGCAGCGGTAAATATCACTCTGCTCGACCATTATTATGACAAGATTGGATGGGAGCATCAAGTTTCCAGTGATATACAGAGTATAGAACCCTTGACAGCTTCTCCATATCGGACGATCCGTCGACATCGCGTAGATGCCAAATATCGCACATAAGAACAGGTTCGAGTGCTTTGAAACGAGATGATGGACTCCATGACGGTGTATTATGGATAGGTATACGATGGAGTGCGGTGTTAGGCATCAATACCGACTATAATTGGGTGATAAGTGCTTATATGATGGATCCGGGTTGGTTGAAAATGTTGGTGGTAGCTACCATTGGTGAGGGTAAAGAGCATGATAGAAGTGATGGCTACTCAAAATCTTCATAAGCTAAGCTCTATATACTATGAAGGTTGAGTTCGTAAGTATTCTTTAGTAGAGAAGCAATACTGCAATTGTTATTAACAATAATCGGTCGTTATCTTCCATGATGTAATTGGAATTGAAATAGATTTTCCATGCTTCGCCTTCTTATCCTACGTACGGTAGCGTAAGTTGGTACGTAGCAATTACGTACAAAATCTACCGCGGGAGTATTCGCCCCTAAATCAATGTGGGTCGGCGCGCGTCTCGATCGTCAGCTGCTTGATGTGCAGCCACAGACGCGCAGCTGACACGCTGTGAGTGGTGATGTTCGCGGAATACTGCGGAGGTGATGTCACAAAGACAAAATTTCAATCCAACAAGCAAGAAACGCACCTCTGAGAGTCATTACCAGCCAGGGTGTTTCAAAAAGTGCCGGAATTTTGGCAGAACGTGCTTCGTACTGAGCTCGCTATGACCTGGATGGGTCGACAATATTTAAATAACGAAAACCTCATCCTGAGCTTCTCACGAAGCTCAGTAAAATACTCCCGCTTCTGCTTGAAGAGCTCCTTTGAACGCCGCGGATGTCTCTCTCTTGCCCAAATAATCGCGGACAACAACAACAACACGGCTACCGTTGCATCTCCAGAGAGATCATCAGATCATTACCAGTAAGTCATATTGCCATTGCCCTCGTCTTTGTATCTATATCTCTATGTGTTTATGCTGCACGTCCTTCTCTTTTCTGCTCTCTCACAATAATCATCTACAATATTATATCATTAATCATAACTACAACGTCGTATATTCATTATAACATAACTGCTCTGCCGGCCAATAGAAATCATCACCAGTAAGTAAGTTTGCTACCATTGCATTATTCCTTTGCTTTAATATATGATGCCCGCGAGCTGAGTCTGCTTACCTTACATTGTCACTTGCTGCTCTCTGCCTGCCCGTCGGCGCTGACTTCCCTGCCCCTTACAATAATTATCTATCCGGCACATCTTATCATATCATCTTACCATCGGTTGTTTATTCTCAATCAGAATTCACCTACATCATATATCATGTCTACTGTCAACGCAAGTGCTTCCACAGACATGATGACTTCTAACCTCAATGCTTTGACTTCGACACACAATAATCGCAATGCTCCCGAACAACAAGTTGAAGTCGTTGCATTCAACTCCAAAACTACGGAAACTGAACTCCCTTTTGGAAATGACAATGAAGAGCCGCCCACATCCAATCAAGCTGGCAACGTTTTCAACAGGAGCAATGGGATGATGCTCTTCGTCTTTGGTGCAGGTGCTGTTATTGGTTTCAGTGCTGGTGCTGCTAAGGCGAACAACAAAAACAATGCGGTCAGTAACTTATCTTCCACTGCATGCCCCAAGCCATCCAAGAAGCCAAAGTCTTCAAAGCTTCCCAAGGGTTCTCCCCCTCTTTCATCCAAATCCATGAAGTTGAAGTCAGATGAACCTTCATTCCAACCATCAGCTCTACCAACAGTGTCAGCTCAACCATCCATCAAACTGTCGGTTCAGCCAACGGTTCAATCGTCCATGCCACCCTCCATGACCCCATCAGTTCAACCCTCGTTTCAGCCGTCAATGACACCCTCAGTACAACCCTCCATGCCACCCTCCATGACCCCATCATTGCAACCCTCGTTTCAGCCGTCAATGACACCATCAGTGCAACCCTCATTTGGAGGATTTCGCTTTGAAAATGAACCCTTTAGGCTTATAAGTGGTACCGAGAACGACTCTATTGAGTCTCCAGATGGCCTATATGAGTTGATAATGGAGAATGATGGTAATCTGGTATTGTATAATAAAACTGTGGGACAGGTCCAAATGTGGCAATCAAGCACATCCTCAGAAATAGGACCTTTTGCACCTGAAGCGGAGTTTAATTTTGTTGGAAACATCATTGTAGAGAACTCTCTCGGTAAACAACAATGGCAATCTAATACCTGCTGCGATGGTTGTATTCTTACTTTGGATTGTTTTGATGTATACGGTAATGTTTTGTATCTCCCTGGAGATTCATCTGAGTGTGAATGCACTCAATACATGTGCATCATTGCTCTAGACCAATTTGGGGGGAAGACAAACTATTATGCTGTAACTGATGGATCACCTTTTGAAACAGTAGCGGGATGTTAGACGATCAATGATTACAAGGAAGGCTCTTGCAACGGGGGAGGATATTGTGTCTATAAGTGGAGACATTGATGGATTAGCCATCTGTGTGAGTTGAAGTTGAAGAAGCAGTAAGATAATTGTCAAAAAAGAGGAAGAGGAGAGGCCGACCCCTCCGCCAAAAGGGAATTAGATTGGAATCTGTGTGGCTGTAACCAATATAGTAAAGGGTTTGCAGTAACAACTTGTTTGTAATCTTACTAAGATCTTACTTGTCTCTTTGACTCTTTTTGCATTTATCTATGAGTACATGCATCTCATTTGATGGCTGGCTCTGTCCATAGTAAGAACAGGTAGGGCGGAAGTGAATAATCTGTGAAGTGGAAGAGATTGACTGGGCATATCTTTCATCTTCTTCCTCTTGAATGAAATTTGAGCTTTGGTGTTGCAAAACCTTACCATTCCAACCGGTCGAATTTATTCATGCAAGATGGGACTGCTTTCTATGCAGCGAGTGCCTTATCAACCTCGGCAAGCGCCTTGTCCGCTTTGTTCTTCAAAGATTGCAGTCCTCCTTCTTCAGTGATCTTCAGCATGAGGCATGAGGCATGAGGCACGAGGCATGAAAGAAGCAACGATTTCATCAAGTGGCCATGCTATCTCTATTGCATCATCGGAAGGAAGAGCAGCGGCAACAGAGAATTCGTCCATTGCCCTAGATCTGCTGCATCGGAATATCGCAGCAGAGTTGCCTCTTTCACTCATAGTCGTAGTGCTATCAGAGTTATTAGCCTCGGCGATTGTAATTAGAAGTGGAAGATCGCTTGCATCGGTGGCTGTGTAGTGGCACAGCTTTCATCTTCTTCAACATAGGAGAGCTCGTCAAGAGTGTCTCGGAATGAATCAATTAAATCGACGTTGCCCATGTGGGCATTGCCTACGTGCTGTCGACGGTGCCTTCACCCACGTCTCTGTTAATAGCTGTTCAGCTATTCATCATTTTGTGAGATTACGCGGGACTCACTTGTCACATCTGTACCGCCTAATAAATGATTCGTTCAGAAAGAAACCTCTATGTATGTATCCAACATGTACATACATATCGTCTTAGTAGTTTAGTGCCGATCTAATGCGTTCACGCACAATATCCGCCAATCATCTTCTTATCTAACAAATTATTCGTATCACTATCCCCTACCTACAATCCCAGCGGATGCCAGCCCCGGGTTTACACATGCAATACACTTCAGTTGATATTTCCTCGTTGTCATGATTGGTTAATGCTATTTGCCATCTCAAACTCACACTGGAGCAGTTCATGCTCGTCAATATCAATATCAATAGCGCCAATAGTCAATACCAATACTTTTATGTGTTGCCGAACAAGCCTCCAGGCGCTCTGTCAGAATCCAGGCGAATAATGCAGTTTATCACGTGCAGCACGCTCATTCTTGTGCCAACCTAATCGGTTTGCGAGTCGATGATAATCAGATTATTGAGACCCATTCGGGAACGTTACTGACTATTGACCTCTCAAGGGCAGTTCTATCCGGAGTACACGGAGAGCACGACCAGTAGCGACCACAATGCAAAGCCATTGGCAAGTATCACATATAATTCATCGAGACTTATGTTCTAGTTTTGTCCCGACTACATAGTTCAGTTGGTCCAATGCGTTTGAGCAGCTAACTCTGAGTCTATCTACCAGCTGCCTCTGCTGCCTCTGCTGCCTCTCTCTGAGGACTTTTCATTGCAACCATGGCAGCCTGATATGCACGAAGAGCGGCGGCAAAATCCTCTTTGCTAACGTCTCCATCCGTGTAGCTCTCCTTCAGCTTTTGAATTGATCCATCATGACCAAGATTTGCACTGATGATAAGGTGCTTCACTGCTCTCTCGTACCTTCCATTTTCCCCCTCATGCATGGCAAGATTATATCTTGCTAAGTGATGACCAGCGATGGCAGCCTTTTCCAAATGGTAAATTTTCATTTTCTCGTCCTTCTCAACACCATTCCCCTTCCGATACATAGTTGCTAGTTGATTATGTGACTCTGCATCACCCAATTTAGCTGCCATTGTCCAATATTCAAAAGCGGCGCTAGAATCACCTTCATTTTCACTCTTCGCTCCCATTTGCCTCATCGCAACCGGATCGCCCGCTTTTATCCTTTTCATACAATTCCTGTCAATTTCTACCTGTGTTTCTGGTACCGGAGTTCGACAGAATGGACATGTTTCTTTTGTACTTTGCATTAATGTCCATGCATAGAGGCAGCCATCACATATAGCTTTGCAGCAGCATGAATTTGTGGTAGATTTTTCAGGATCAAGTGGAAGAGGAATGAAGCAGATCGGGCAGTCCCCCTCATGAGCACTTTCGGGCTGTCTAAATAGTAGCTCATCATGTAATTCAGCGGCCCGTTTCTTGCATGCTCGTTTATGCTGTGATCGATGATTTCTTTGGCATTTCACGCTGCAATATTTCACAAGATATCATGCGGTACAATTCTTCAACTTGATGTCATCGCCACCTGAAATTCCGCAGGAGGCGCACATCTCGTCGGCCTCGTTAGCAGCAGCGGCGCTCATCTCATCGGACAGTAGTGGTAGGAGAACAGTCGAGTAAGAAGAGTAACATCTACCGAATTGTCACTGTCGACTCTATCTTCTGAAGCGCGCATTAAAAGATACTAATTCCTTCGTAGGTTTTGGCGGGAGGGCAATCCCTTCTTTTTCCTTTCACCATGCCGGCCGCGACAGCTTGCACAAGCGTGCCAAAGAACATACCAAGGGAATACCTACCAACAGCATTAAGAACTCAAGCCAGCTGTGCACAACCAAGCTGTCCGAATATCAGACCACAGCGCCGCCGCTTCTACGTATACGAACAGCAGATCTCGAAGTTTCAATCGAAAAGAAATTTCATACTATCGGAACCCGAAGAAAAACAGCAAAAGATCATTGACACGACGACAAGCAATATCAGCAGCAAACAAACAGTAATCATGCTCGGCTCATCATCATCATCACTTCTTGTGGTGTTTAAGATCTTCCTCACCATTGCTTCGATTACTTCATTCTCGGAATCCTTTTCTACAGTCTTCTTGACGCAAAGAAGCAATAACTTCAACATCTATGATCGGTCCTCATCCTCATCATGTCTACATGCCATCTCCAATCCATTACGCCGTCGACAAAGATCCTCCTCCTCCACCGACACCACCGACGACGACACCACCAAGAACAAACGTCAAGCAAAACACTCCAACCTAATCCAACACATCACCTCCATAACCGACTACAAAGACCACGTAGTCGACGAAACACACAACATCACCGTAGTACGATTCTACAGCCACTTCTGCCGCTCCTGCCGTGCGTCTGAACCACACTTCTTTCAATTAGCACGTGACTTTCAACACCATAATGTTAATTTTGTCGAAGTTCCATTGACACCCTCGACGAAAGTGCTGCATGAGGCGCTGGGGGTGCCGTCGTTGCCGTGGACGCATATTTATCATCCTGAGGCTGGATTGGTGGAGGAGAGGAAGGTGTCTAAGAAGTTTATTGAGGAGGTGAGAATGGCACTCAGGTGTTATGTTTATGGAGAGTGTGATGTTGAAGAGGATGCTCCGGCGGATTGTAGGGTGGTTTATGGGGAGTGTGCGATTGATGACTTTGATGATGGTGGTGGTGGTAGTGTTGAGTAGGTGGATAGAGTTGATTGGATTGCGGTTTGGATTTGGAAAGAAATAGAAGAGCAAATCATGATGAATTCTGCTTTTGTAATAACACACGTGTTTAATTATTATGATTGTTTTGATTGATGAGAGCGAGTACAATGTGTGCTTATTGGCTCATCATCATCATCATGATATCACTCTCTCAATCATTCTGCATGCCCATGGCTGCATCATAGTTTGCCATTGCTGTTGCTGTTACAAAAGTATCCATAGCATATTATTTAAGATCATGGAATCGATCCACCACTACCCCACAATTTTAACATCAAAAGAGCTCTCCTTCCCCAAATTCAACATGGGCGTCCAAACCCCCTGAACACTCACACAATCCCCCCTCACCGCCAGCCCACCCAACCTCGTAATCTTCCTCCCACTAGTATTCACCAACATACTCATAACCTCCTTAATCCGCCCCTCACTCGAATTCTTGACACAAATCTGCTTCGACTGTCCGGTCAAATATTCCCCCTGGATGTACGGATGGTGTCCGTTGCGCGGCTTGATGATGATTTGGACTGAGGGGTGGGTGGTGGCAAAGTCGATGAGGTGGTTGGAAGTGGGGGATTTTTGGAGGTAGGAGCGAATGGCGGTGGAGGAGCCGCCGTGTTCGCAGTACCGGATGCGCAGTTTTTGGAGTTGTTGGATGCCTCGTGTTGCCATGATTGCTGTATTAATATAATATATATTGTTATATATTCTTTGTTGTTGTTATTGATCGGCTATTCTATGGCGCAATGGAGATATTAATTAGAGAAGAAGACACTACCAAGACATCATTTCATGGTCGATATCGAATTTTTGTGGTGAGCTTTTGGCGGGTTAACCCAAGGGTTAATATTAACCCTTGGGTTAATTAACCTTTGTCTGAGCGGTGAGCGGGGGGCTTGAGCGAGACATGCATCTTTTTGCTGCGCTTGTTGACGCACGTACCCACGTACGCACATAGTCCAGATAATCTTACCCCGTAACCAAGGTTACGCGCGTAGAAAAATAAACTAAGAACCCTCTCCACAGCAACTTTTGGTCAAAGAATCACAGCCACAGATTGGTTCCATCTGAAGATATCTGGATCAATCCATCTCTTTCCCTGCCGAGCGGCGATATGAATAATGAGCAGTGCAGTTATGGATGAAGCTGACGAGATGTGTGCATCCTGCGGCATTCCCGCTGGCGATGACATCAAGTTGAAGAATTGTAATGCATGCAAGCTCGTGAAATATTGCGGCGTTGAATGTCAAAAAAATCATCGATCACAGCACAAACGAGCGTGTAAGAAACGAGCCGCTGAATTGCGAGACGAGCTACTATTCAAGCAGCCTGAGAGCACACATCTCGGGGACTGCCCGATTTGCTGCATTCCTCTTCCACCTGATCCAGATAAATTTATGATGATGGCTTGCTGTTGCAAAGTGATCTGTTTAGGCTGTGCATATGCCGATCTTCTGCGCCAGCTAGAAGGCAAGCTTGGTATAACGTGTGCATTTTGTCGTCAGCCGCGGGCAACATCAGAGAAAGAGACCGACCGAAATTACATGAAAAGAATTGAAGCGGGCGATCCGGTTGCAATGAGGCAAATGGGAGCGAAGCGTGAACTGGATGGTGATTACAGCGCCGCTTTTGAATATTGGACAAAGGCAGCTAAGTTGGGTGATGCAGAGGCACATAATCAACTATCAATCATGTATCAGGAGGGGAACGGTGTTGGGAAGGACGAGGGAAAAGAAACTTACCATATGGAAAAGGCTGCCATCGCCGGTCATCCTGGAGCAAGATATAATCTTGCCATGCAAGAGGGGAGAAATGGATGGGATGAAAAAGCAGTGAAGCACCTTATCATCAGTGCAAACCTTGGACATGACATGTCAATAGAAATGCTTAAGGAGAGCTACACAGATGGAGACGTTAGCAAAGAGGATTATGCCGCGGCTCTTCGTGCATATCAGGCTGCCATAGATGCAACGAAAAGTCCACAAAGGGGTGCAGCATTAGAGGCTCAGTCAAAAGGATTGGTTCGGTGGGGTAAAAGTTCAGAATTGTGACAAACTTCTATTCTCTACAATAGCTGCTAGATCGGCTTTTTCGTTCGCATAATACGAGCCCTACATTATCTCTATCTTCTGTTTGTCACGTGTACACGTCGTCTGCTGGGGCGCTGGGGGGACATCGGGGAAAGTTTTTTAAATTAAAAAATATTCGAAATCAATGAGAGTGAGACACCCTCATCGAGGTATCTTGTCTCAAGTGCTTCTGAAAGTGAGAGATTCCAACGGCTACATGAGTAATCCGGACTTCATTCAACTTGTCGAGACTAACCGCCTTCGGAAGAATGGATCGAACACGTCCACTCAAAAGACTTCAACGCGGGCGTACATGAATGAAAACATCACGCTGCGCTTTGAAGATGGCTCGACATCCACTGTTCCACGGTTTCGGCTGGACAAAGAGTTTGTCCAGAATGCGGTGAATAGATTCACTGCAAAGAATGCGCCATCCAAATCAAAAGTATTCAAATCGCATCTGTTCTCAGCAAAAGATAACACAAAGGGTGCCACGACCAATCTGTCATCCCGACCTCCAGCATTGGCATTGATATTCTCTCACCTATATCATAGGGATAGCAATACAATCATCATGTCTGATACTGCCTTGAAAGTGAAATGCTCGGCTAATGTCACCTATGACGTCGTAGCAATGGCAGCCATCGCCATCAAGGATGGCGGCGTGCTATCTGGTGGAGGAAATAGGGGCAGCAGAAGTCTATCAATCAAGCCACCTACAACAGCAACAACAACTCGTCACACAGAATCTCACTATGATGGCAATGTTCTTTTCGTCATTCACGATGTACCAACAACAAGCCAGAATGGCACATACGATGTAACGGAGAATGATATTATTCGATGGCTGGTGAGTGGTGCAATCCGAAATACAGAGACTGTTGATGTCCTCACGAAAAAGATAGAGTCGTTGAAACAAACACTTCTTCAAATTGAACAACAAATAGCATCTCTGCCACCTATATCTATTCCAAGTGGGGGAAAGGGAAGAGTAACTGTCGGATCCTCTGCACAAAACGTCAGAGACAAGAAAGCCAAGATTCTCTCTGATGAAAGGGAACGTTGTACTTCTTTGATGCAAACAGCCACGCAATCTTTGGAAACACTGCATGCCCAGCACATGAAAGACTGCGTGTTAGTAGTTGAGAAGAGATCAAGGGAGAATGATTTCGACAGGAAGACTTGCGATTGGGCAATTTTAGTGGATGGAGATAGCAAGGAAATGTACACTAGACTCATTGAAAAGAACAAGAATTGGAGCATGATTCCAATGTATGCATTTGATGCCGAGCCTATTTCGCTTCCCATCTCAGAAGAAGATCAATCGCATCACTTTGTTGATGTTGGTGGGATTCGCATGAGCAAATTGCCACATGGATTTGGCATTTTTGAAAGCTATGAAGAATTTGATCCATATCTTAACAGCGGCAAGACGAGAAGCCGCCATTGCTTGTATCACGGGCAGTTTCATGAGGGTGAGTTTTCGGAGGGAACTCTGTACACTGAGGCTGGCGCTTATGCAGGTAAATTCAAGAGAGGTGAACAGATCGTAGGGACGATGGAATGCGCAGATGGGATCAAAATCAGCGGCGACTTCGCTGTCGATGACGTGCCGTTGCAAACAAGGACGAATCCTTACAGTCGTGGTCTTCCAGACGGACTTCAGATCATCAAGTTTCCCGACAAGGCAACATATGAAGGAGAGATGAAACAAGGACGTATCACTGGTAAAGGCAATTACAATTGTGCAGGCTTGGAGTTATCGGGAGAGTTCCAAGACGGGGTGCTACAGGTTGATGGAGGCGATGAAGGTCAAGGCTACTCCAATCTGCACCTAAGTTGCATGTATGGTGGAGAACGACTTTGGGGCCCTATCTTCAACCACAGAAGAGCATAAACCATGATCTATCTTCATCGATATTCTTCAACTTCTATTTTAAGCCATATTCAATGCAACACGAGCAAGAGTCTCAAAGTCCTCAGATGTAGTATCACCATAACATAAAAGCGCGCTGTCTATGCTAGAGCTAGAGGGGAGCAATGGAATCAAGGAAACATCGATCGGGCGGTGAAACACCTCATCATTGCCGCCAATCTTGGACAAGATGCATCAATTCAAAAGCTGATGCGGATATGAAGGGGGGGACACGTCGACGAGGAAGAGCTGGGGTTGCAATGAAAAGTCTACAGAGAGAGGCAGAGGCAGCAGAGGCAACTATGAGATAGCCATAGGAAGAGTTAGCCTCCTCTCTCCTTATTCGGATAGAACTGCCTTGAGGTCAGTATTGTAACGTTAACGTTCCCGGAGAGGTGCTGATATCTGTCAGAGTGTTATGAGGAGAGGGCAAAGGGAAGGTACGATAGAGCGGTGAGGTATTTTATCGCAGCTGACAACCACGGGCATGATGATTCACTGAAAATGCTCCATCGCTAGTTGCACGTAAAAGCATCAGCAAATAAGAGTTTTCCACATCTCTTCGGGCCCACTAGGCTGCCGTGGAAGCGACAAAAAGTCCCCAGAGAGGATGCAGCACATGCAGTTCAATAGCTGTAGACAAGAATGTACCGAGTCAAGCGGTAGTACAATAGTGTTTTTTGCAAAATAACATTAACAAAACTCAGAGTAATTGTTGCATCAAGAGGTACCGCTCTCAGATGCGCACTAAGAGCTGCGTCAAAGTCATCTTTGTCTTTGGTTACATGGCCTTCATTACAACCCTTCTTGACCTGTTCTGCTGCTGCAAGTTTCATCGCACTCTCATGATTGCACTCTCCTTTTCATTTAATCCAAATCTGCTGGGGGATTGTCACCAAAATTGCTGCCTCCTCCTCTCACAATGATAATTAGTCTTATTTGACTGTAACATTAGACAACATGCACCATGCAATCCGAGTATTGCATAGTAAACCATTGCCCTTCTTCCCAAGTTTGAGGATCGCCATGAAGCTCATACGTCAGAGTTTGATGAAAGCCTGTCACATTTGGGTACCACTTACGCTCTTCATCTCTTACCGTAACCAACTGTTCCACTCTTGGATGCTTCAGTTTAGGATCCATCCACTTCTTATGCGTCCCGTAGAAGGACCATGATCCCACAGATTTATATTTTTTCCTCCTCGTCTGAGATCTCATATCCTCTCGTCCTACCCAGTGATTTCCTATATAATCGTCTCTCATTAGAGGAAGATTTCGTAGAGGAGGAAGCGCGGCCATTGGTAGGCTGTACATCCAATTGAGTACCTGATTACCCACATCATGTGTGAGATTAAATGCTGCACATTGGGACACGAGTGAGTTTGCACGATAACCTTTCTCCATCATTTTCATGGCGCCCCGTGAGTAAAATATGGGCTGGCCCCTTTTGATGTTTGTGATTTTGAAGAGTATGAGTTGACACGGGTGAGCCGAATGAATGGTGTTATGTAAAACAGTGTGTGGAACATCACAAAAGAGAGGCCAGTCATATAGTGCAATAATTGCAATAGTATTTTGTACTGGATTCTTACCATGGATACAAGAATTGTTTCATGCCCACCCCACAAGTCTTTCTTCCATGCCCAATAGGCAGCTTCTCCTGATTATAAGGTGAAGCTGCCATTGGAAAATCAGGAGGCTGCAACTCCGCCAACAATGTCGCAACATACTCTTTCCGCAAATATACATCATCATCAAAGAAAGCGTACCAATCATACAGTGGGTAGTTTTTGCCAAATATTTCCACCAGGCCCTTTTGTTGTTTGCAGCATGGTGATTCGCCCCATCCTCCCTCGGGGCAATCAACATAGATTGGATGTATACGACGGCATAGCTTGCGTGATTGTGGGGGTATGTTGTCATGCGTGCAGATATCCTCGAATGCCTTTCGTGATGTGTTTGAAAAAACAACATACAAGGGGAACTCCTCCCTCTCATTCGGATTGTTGAAGGTGGTATTGTGGTCATCATGCAGAGGTGCAGCCCAAGTATCTACCGCTGGGAGAAGGAAATTAAATAGTTTGTTTGTATCATTATGCCTGACATATGAAAATGTAATAAATGCGATACGGTGGACTGATCCTCTGGGGTGATTCTCTAGGACTGATTCTCTTGATTGTTCCCTGGAATCCGTAGCTTTTGTGCCCCCTTCCCATGCTGCTGGATTTGGACTGTCAAATTCTCTTGGAACATTTTGCACCGAATAACTACGGACAATGAACTCCGAGTTGAGGAGCGATAGGATGACAAAGCTGATTGTAGCAATGAGGATGAGCTCGACCGAATGGGCTCCTATGCTTCGCCTCCTCTGCGGGGCCTGCTCCAGCTGTGATGACGAGCGTGGCGGTGCTTCAACTTGAATGGAATCGGGAGGGTCCATGGTCTTCAACTACATAATGGAATCCGATCTCATGGACTTGTAGCGCGCGATGGCTGCGTGATGGTAGGGGGTGGAGTTAAAACCTAAGCGCCATGTCATGTACCTATTCCTACGTTCAAGTCCTGTCTAAATACCACCGGGGACGGACAGCATGGGAGGAGAGAGAAGCCAGATGCAAGCACTTCTCACACATCTCGCTCTCTCGTCCCCCTGGATAGTCCATCGGGGTGGTGTTGAAGATTGCCGAAACTTGATTGCAATTTCTTGATAACTTGCACTATTGGTTGCGAGTGACATAGACTCTATCTCTCAGTGTAAGGCTCATAAGTAGGCACAGACAAACACTCATTTGTACATGATTCACTGTGGACGTTTTTCGGTCACTCTTGTTGCGTCTGCAGTACCGAAACTGAAAGGTGATTTGGCAGTTGAACCAAGCATTTTGAGCAGCATGACTGCATAGGAGATTTTTTGTGTCAAGTAGGTAGCAAGGTGATGGAGCGAGCGCAGTCGTAGGGGATTGATGCTGCGGGCAACATTAGGCACGCGCTCTCTTTGCCCCCGGAGAAGAGATCTTTCTCGTTTCTTGCTCTTGCTATGGAGCTCAAAATGGTCATGTTCAATCATGGAACGCAGAGGAATACTCCATATTTTGCCACGCCCGACGGCCTGTCGCTGCCTTTATAATTGGAGCAACAGATGCTGTTGTCCCGAGCTCTGTTTTATCTGTAGATCTAAAATGAATGAAGCTACGCAGCAGCAGCCAGAGGAGAAGACACCCCACCTATGCCGAGAACATGGGAGCCAAAAGTGCAAGAGAATGGCCTCTGAATTACGTGACGAGTTGCTATTTACGCAGCCTAAGAGCACACATCTCGGAGACTGCCCCATCTGCTTTATTCCTATCCCACCTGATTCAGATAAGTATTACATAAATGCATGCTGCTCTAAAGTTATCTGCGATGGTTGCCTCCATAAAGGCAGGTTGATGGGGAATACAAAACCAACATGCCCATACTGTCGTACTCCGATACCAGAAACACAGGCAGAAGCCGACAGGAATGTTATAAAAAGAGCAGAAGCGAACGATCCAGTTGCGATGAGGCAAATGGGAGCGAAGCGTGAAAATGAAGGTGATTATAGCGCCGCTTTTGAATATTGGACAAAGGCAGCTAAATTGGGGGATGCGGGATCGCATTTTCATCTATCAGTTATGTATAATAAGGGGCGAGGTGTTGACAAGGACGAACAAAAGGGAATATACCATTTGGAAGTGGCTGCCATTGGTGGACACCCTGAGGCCAGATACCATCTTGCTATACAAGAGGGGAGAAATAGAAAGATTGATAGATCAGTGAAACACCTCATCATCGCCGCTAATCTTGGTGACAATGAATCAATTCAAATGCTGATGGTGGCTTATAAAGCGGGACACGTTGACAAGGAAGAGTTTGCCGCAGCTCTGCGCTCCCATCATGCTGCCGTGGTTGAATCAATGAAAAGTCCTCAGAGAGAGGCAGCTAGAAGATAGACTCAGAGTTAGCCTGTCTCTCCGTGTACTTCGGATAGAAGTGCCGTGAGACCGTGAGGGGTCAATAACGTTCCCCGAGAGGTTGTTATGCTCTATTAACGAAACTGTAGAGGTAGAGGTATAATACTATACTTCTTCTCTTGTGTGGCTGGATGTATGTGGTGCATCCATCTTAAAGTGCGATCTTGGCAACAATGCTGTCACGATGGAGGTAGAAGACATAATGATCTTTGATTTATATATAACTGCTTGCTATTGCTATCACCTATTCCAGTTCACTCTCGCTGCATCTCTTTCTGCTTCGTCTCTCTGTGGACTTTTCGCTGCGTTTGCAGCAGCCTGATATGCACGAAGAGCCATGGCAAAGTTCTCTTTGCTGATTTGTCTATCCAAGTACGCCGACCTAAGATTTTTCACCGAAGAATCATGTCCAAGGTTGGCAGCAATGATCCAATGCTTCACTGCTCTATCTTTTCTATTATTACTTTTCCACTCCAGTCCTCCGAGATTGTTCCTCGCTGCAGCATGGCCGCCAATTGCTGCCTCTTCCAAGTGATGAAATCTCTTTTCCTCATCCCTCTCAACGCCGTTCCCCTCTTCATACATTATTGCTAATTGATAGTGTGACCCCGCATCGCCGAATTGAGTTGCCTTTGCCAAATAATGAACTGAAGTAATATAGTCCCCATCCCAGTAGCATCTCATACCCAAAAATCTCATTGCAATTGGATCGTTGACTTTTATTCGTTTCATTAAATTCCGGTCGGCTTCTGCCCTAGATTCTGGCACTGGATGTCGACAGAAAGGACATTTTGATTTCTTCTTCTTCAATAATCCACTTGCATGACGGCAGCCCGAACAGATTATTTTACTGCAGCATGCATTTATAGAATTTTTATCTGGATCAAGTAGAAGCGGCAACAAACAGATCGGGCATTCCCCGAGGTAGCTTTCACATTGTTTGAATAGGAGTTCGTGACGCAATTTAGCTACTTGCTTTTCACACTCTTGTTCATGCTTTGGTCTGTGCTCTTTCTCACAGGCATCGTTGCAATATCTGACGAGTTTGCAAGCATCACCGCAGTCCTTCAAATTGATGTTGTCACCTTCTGCGATGCCACACGAGGCGCACATGAATACTCGTCTGCCACCGCCCCTCCGCCTGCGCTCATT